>Ga0209379_10001786_pt1 | contig 13614 bp, 10 predicted proteins | sample tdDd001_FD_187124 | JGI IMG/M metagenome (GOLD analysis project Ga0209379, IMG submission 187124) | Marine sediment microbial communities from the Atlantic coast under amendment with organic carbon and nitrate - tdDd00.1 (SPAdes)... | ecosystem: Environmental > Aquatic > Marine > Coastal >...
TTCCAATAGAGCTGACTGCCAAGCCTGGGTTTTTGGTAACCCGCACAAGAAGTCAAAGTCAGTATGCTTTTTAATAATTGCCGCACGGTGAAGCAATGGCAGCCATGCCAAATCAACATTGCTAAGTTCATCTGATTTGAAGAACTTAGTCTCCCCTGTCAGGTATCCCTCTACCTTGGCAAACGCCTTGGTAAATTTTCCCACACGCTCTTCAAACGTTGCCTTGTCTTTGCTACCCATTGTACTGCACTGGACTAGGTAGTTTTTCGAACCAAGATAGCTCCATGCACGATCAAGCGCACGCTGCTCGTTGGTAACGCCGGCTTCGATAGGGCCGAACTCGTCTTCGATATACTCAATAATGGCATCTGACTCAAAAAGCGCAGTCCCTGATTCAGTGACAAGGACAGGAACCTGGCCATTCGGAGCTAGATCCAGGAACCACTGAGGTTTATCTTTCAGGCTAATATATTCAATTTCATAAGGAATTTGCTTGGCTTCTAGCGCCGCAGTAACACGCTGGACAAACGGACAAATTTTGAAACTAATTACTTTAATCATCTTGAACCCTAGCTCTCATCTTTTGTTTAAGTACCTATAAGACGAGCCGACGGCAGAAAAGACGAAAATAATTCATTTTTTCTTAAACTTTCTATTAGAAACTTTCTGTTGGAGACCCACATGAGCAATATTAATAATGAGCACAAAATACAACTTGTCGTTACCGGTGGCACGATTGATTCATTCTATGATACCGACCAATGTACAACGGTATGCCATGAGGAAACGGCCATTCCTGACTTCCTGGTTAAATTTGCCAACATTACCGGCGATGAGTATGAGCTGTTTAACGCTTGCATGAAAGACAGCCGAGAGATCAGTAACGAAGACATACAAGAAGTAAGCAATGCCATTATTAATAGCAACTGCTCTCGCCATATTGTCACTCATGGTACTTTCACACTGTTTGAAAATGCGCGAACGCTGATGGCAATGCTGCCCGACAATCATGGACAGATTATTGTTTTCACGGGTGCAATGTGGCCATTGGTCGGCTTTTCCCCCAACGATGCCGGCTTTAACCTAGGTTCGGCATTTGTTGCTGCACGCTTGGCAACACCAGGAGTCTACATCGCCTTTAACGGCAAACTATATCTGCCAACGGATCAGGAAGGCTTGCACTAAGTTTTCCTCCGCGTACATCAAAGCCCATTGGCGAAATTGCAATGGGCTCTATTTCATAAAATATTCCCGTGGCGAGCAATCGAAAAACTGTTGAAAAGCATGAGAAAAAGCTGATGGCGAATTATAGCCGACATCCAATGCCACCTGGGTCACGGGCTTGCCTTGCTCAAGCAGCGTCAGCGAATGCAGCAACCTCAGCCTTTGCCGCCACTCTCTAAACCCCATCCCCGTCTCGGATAAAAAGATCCGGGTCAGGGTTCGGCTAGATACCCCCAGCTTGCTGGCCCAGAGCTGCATACTGAGATTGTTTTCCGGACTCAGTTGCAGCGTTTTTACCAATACATCGAGCCGGGTGTCTTGCGGCATCAGAAGCGATAGCGATACCTGAGGCTGGGCACTGAGCTGGTCGAGCAGTACTGTCAGTAAGTTAAAGTCAGGCTGCTGCCATTGGGCATCAACGTCACACCGCGCCACCACGGCCAATATCAACTCTCGAGTTAGGTTTGTGATATTAAATACTTTGCAAGCGTGTCCTAGGTACCCAACTTGATCCGGGCGAAAATACAGGCTTCGGAACTTAGCCCCACTCGGTGCAAATGCCCGATGGACACATTCAGGCGGAAGCCAAACGGCCCTTTGCGGTGGTACCACCATTGCCTGATCGCTAACATCTACATTTAATACCCCTTCAGAGGAATACATCAGCTGATACCAGGTATGGCTGTGGAAAGAACCTTTGTGCCCGGGCGGCATGTCCACCTGCCTTGCCAATACCCGTTTGTCGCCAGCATTGGTTATCTGTTCATTGGAGCTTATATAAGATAACCCTGCTTTTTCTTCACTTTGTCTTTTTGGCGACATAACCTGACCTATTGTCGAAAGTAAGCCATCAACATACTTGATAATCTACAAGGCATCAAATTCCTTGCGGTTAGGACACCCCATGAAGATCTCAGCACAGAATCGATCCTGGCAAACACCACAAACCTTTTTAATACTAATCTCTATCGTCGTTCCTATTGCCTTTGCCAGCTGGCAAGCCTTGCTCAACAACTTTGTAATTGAGAAAGCGGCATTTACCGGTGCCGACATCGGCGTTTTGCAAAGCATACGGGAAATTCCTGGATTTCTGGCTTTTACCGCTGTCTTTATGCTGTTGTTTATAAAAGAGCAGAAGTTCATCATTCTCTCTTTGGCCCTATTAGCCGCAGGCGTTGCGATTACGGGGTTCTTTCCCTCGTTCTCAGGGCTGCTGTGTACGACCTTGCTGATGTCTGTTGGCTTTCATTACTTTGAAACCCTGAAACAATCTCTATCACTGCAATGGCTGTCAAAAGAACAAGCCCCCGAGGTGTTGGGTAAGCTGATTTCAATCGGCGCTCTGGCCTCGCTCATTACCTATGCCAGCCTTTGGGTGTTACTTGAACAGTTGGCACTGGACTTTAAATGGATTTACCTGATTGCCGGTGCCGTATCCTTAAGTTTGGTTATCTTCATCTGGCTCAGTTTCCCCACTTTTGAAGCTAAAACCATTCAGCATAAAAAACTCATCTTGCGCAAAAGATACTGGCTCTATTACGCCCTCACTTTTATGAGTGGTGCCAGAAGACAAATTTTTACCGTCTTTGCCGGCTTTTTAATGGTTGAGAAGTTCGGCTATTCTGCTTCCGACATAGCGCTATTATTTTTAATTAACCACCTGTTCAACTGGCTCTTTGCCAAGAAAATTGGCCAAATCATCGGCAAGGTCGGCGAGCGAAAAGCGCTAATATTCGAATACGTTGGCTTAATATTGGTCTTTACAGGCTATGCCTTTGTCGAGTCTGCACAATGGGCTGCCGGGCTATATGTTGTCGATCATCTGTTTTTTGCTCTGGCACTCGCCATCAAGACCTATTTTCAGAAAATTGCCGACCCGGCTGATATTGCCTCAACTGCTGGTGTTGCCTTTACCATCAACCATATTGCGGCAGTTGTAATACCCGTCACTTTCGGTTTGCTATGGCTTGCCTCACCTTCAAGCGTCTTCATTGCAGGCACCATGATGGCAGGTTTATCCCTGATTTTAGCGTTCAACATTCCCTGTCAGCCAGAACAGGGAAACGAGGTAAGAAAACTAAGGTGGGCATAAACCGAATTATCGCTTAAACAAATGTATAATCTGAGTAAAAAAAAACCGCTGCTCTCGCAGCGGTATTTATAATTATATTATTAGAAATATCAATTAATTAAGAAACACGAAATCGACTCATCATTGTTTGTAAGTTAGCCGCTAGCTGACCTAACTCGACACTTGCCTGGGCAGTTTGGCTGGCTCCAATCGCCACTTCTGTCGATGACTGGTTAATGCTTTCAACATTGCGTCCCAATTCTTCAGTAACAGAGTCCTGCTCGCTACATGCACTCGCAACTTGCTGTCCCATATCAGCAATCTGTGCAACTCTCTGTTCAATGTTCTCAATCATTTTGCCGGTATTCTGGCTCTGTTCTACACAACCCCTGATCATGCCGCAGCTTTCAGTTGTCGCCTCTTTTGCTTCACTTGCACTTTTCTGAAGCTTCTCGATAATTGTAATGATCTCGCCAGTTGATTGCTGGGTTCGACCAGCTAGGGTACGAACTTCATCAGCAACAACAGCAAAACCACGACCTTGCTCACCCGCACGAGCCGCCTCAATCGCCGCGTTCAATGCCAGTAAGTTAGTCTGTTCAGCAATATCGCGGATAACATCAACAACCATACTGATATTGTTAGACTCTTTTTCCAGCTGTTCAACCATCTGACCTGCATTTTCAATCTCTTGGGAAACAGACAAAATTGATTTAATGCTTTGCTGAATATCCTGGCAACCCAGTTTCGCTTCATCACTTGCAGATGTCGCCGAGACGGAAGCGACTTCGGTATTACTGGCAACTTCGGCAACAGTCGCTTTCATTTGATCCATTGCCGTTGCCACCATAGTGATCTCATTCTGTTGTTGCTGCATACCTTGAGATGACTGTTCGGATACCGCACTAACTTCTTCAACCGCTGCGCTAAGCTGGGTAACTGCAGCTACAATCTCCCCAACCAGATCACGTAAGTTATCTTGCATTTCAACACAAGAATCAGCCAGCACTCCCAACTCATCATTGCCAATTTCATCACGCTTCAGATGATGAGTTAAATTACCCGATGCAATTTCGCTCGATAGATCGATCACTTGATTTAACGGACGGCAAATCTGGCGCGTCAGGAACAGATTCATAATCACCATAAAAAGAATAAGTGCACTTACCGCTGCAAATGACATGGTGGTAACTCGATCTGTACTGGCTAGCATCTCAGTTCGATTACGCTTAACGAAACCTAAATTGATCTCTTTCAACTCTTCCAACGCAGCCGTCAAATCATTAAATTCATTAAATGTGCCCGCAAGAATTGGCTGTGCAGTATCAAAATCTCCTTTCACCGCCGCCTCAGCAAAGCCATTCAATGCCTTCTGATAATTACCCCAAGCCTGAGTGATATCTCTGAGCGCTTGGCGCTCATGTTCAGTTGCATCAGAGCCCACAGAGGCTTTATAAGCATCCAACAACGTCTCGATGTGGTGATTTTGTTGATCAGCCTTGTCCACTCTTTTGCGGATCTGTTGCAAATCACTGTAAGTCAAAATGGCATATTGAGTCCGTCGCACATAAGACACCTCAAAAACTATTTCATCGACAGAAAGAAGACTCGGTACTGTAGAGTCAGAGAAATTTAATACCCCGGCGCGAATTACACTCAACTCGCTCATTAAAAACACACCCAAGGCAATAATAATCGCAATGATAGCAGAGAAAACAAGCGCAATTTTCTTGCCTATTGACAAGTCTTTAAACGACATAAAATAACCAACTCTTCACTTAAATTTATTAAACAAGATAATTATCAATTAATATAAACAACAAACATAAAGATCATATTTATACAAAAATGACAATTAGCAGCCATGCGATAAATACAATTTATTCAAGTTTCAACTCGATAACAAACCAGCTATAAAGGAATCCATTCACTGTATTGACATAATAATGAACATTCTATTTATAAAACAGACAAACAGCCTCATTTTAGCTCAATACAAAGCTATAAATTATAGTTATTTAACCTATCAGAAATTATATCGACCAGACAGCCACATTGTATTCTGTTCACGCGTGAGTTCAAAACAAAATTTTGAGTCAATATCGAAACAAAACAGAGAAATAACAAATAATGCGGCATACTTAACCAGCTAACTAATACAGTCCAAAAATTAAATATGTATTAATATGAACAAGGGATAATGAAATTAAATATAAGCCTCACTTCCGATTGACTACAAATAAATATCTTTATCACTTATACCTTGGAGGTTTCCTAACTATTTACAAACAGCCAATTTAACGATAGACACTCACCTGATACATCAATAGATAATTTCAGTTATGATTGTGGACAAGTGAACTGTTAAATGTTGAATGTTGAATGTTGAACAGCATGATTAATCTGCAGGGTGCAGGGCTTTCTAAATGTGGCAGAGAGATAGGAATTTACTTCACCCTCTCTTTACAACATAAAATTTAGGTATAAAAAAACCGCTGAATTTTCAGCGGTTTTCTTGAATGTGGCGGAGAGATAGGGATTTGAACCCTAGATACGCTACAAACGTATGCCGGTTTTCAAGACCGGTGCTTTCAACCACTCAGCCATCTCTCCGTTATGCGGCGAATAATACGGAAGCTTTCCGAAGATGTAAACCCTCCCAAAAGCCAACCGCGCATCTTTTGTACAGACACTCCTTTAGGTGTTTAAATCTCACCCCGCAACACCTAAAAAACCCTCGGCGAACGAATCACCGAGGGCTTTGCTACTTATATAAACTTATTTCTACAAGCTCATGATCTTCTTAAATTCTTCTTCAGAGTATTTCTTTTCCGTACTCTTAGTCAGATCCGTCATCATCTTATAACGAATTTCTGTCGCCATCGACAAAGTACGCTGAAGCTGACCGTAGGAATAATCCGAGGCCATGTTCAACGCAGCTTGTTTATCGGATTGATACAGTGATTTCAGGGTCATATCCAAACTGCTGACTTGCTTGTACAACTTGGTTTCTTCCTTGTCCCAGGTCGCTTTTAACATAGGCAAGTATTTGTCCGGAGCGGCTGCCGCCAACGCTGTCAAACTACGGAACTGCCAATAGGCAGACTGATCAGAATAGGTATCACTGCCTGTCTGGTAAGGTGTAGGATAGTCTTGCAGACTTGAATAAAGCGGTACAAGTACAGATTCCGGTAATACCCCAAAGCTTTGCCAGATCAAACCTTGCAGTTCTTGCGGCATATCTTTACGTAGTTGAATAATGTGAGATTCAAGCTGGCGTTCAACACGCATTGGACGCTCGCCATTCTCTTCTAGCTGAGTGCCTTTATAAGTGGCCCCCAATACATTTGCCACATCCTGAACCGAAATCTTCTGATCCGGCTGCATAAACAACGGATACTGATCCTGACGGGTTGGCTGCTCGCTCGATGCCGAAAGCATGCTTTGTCCCAACCATTCGCGGTCGATATTATAAACATCCCCTGTTACACCAAAGGCTTTGGCAAAGTTAAACGATGTTGTATCTGGTTTGTCCAACAGTTCATTCTTCTCAACAAACGCCATAAGCCCAGTGGAATGCAGAACATCCTGGCTCGCCAGATCAACTCCGTGAACACGCAAGCCGTTGGCGATCATAGCATAGCTATCATCCGGTACTTTCACTGCAATCCAATGGTGGCCCGAGCCAATCTCAACCAACCAGGCCTCGTTGACATCCGCGATATAGAGGCTATTTCCTTCGCCGGCACCATATTGCTCAATATATTTGCCCAGCAACTCAACACCTTCCTTCGCTGTTTTCACCTGCGGCAAAATTAGCGTCGGTATAACGGCTTCAATGATACCATCGTCAATCAACGGATCAGCGGCCTGTGCCTTATCATTCACTTCAGCACTGGTTGTTGCTGAAATGGCAACGTTATATTCGTTAATCCCACGTTCTTCGTAGAATTTACCCTGACCATCAACTGTGTTGGCATCCCAATCAGGAATTGCGGAGTAACCGTAGAATTTCGCTGGCATTGGTACAACCAGACCATTGCCTAACGTCCAATCTCCGGCTTCATTTTCTTGCGCCGGGCGGTAAGTCAGATATTTATTCCAGTTATTGATACCAAAATCTTCATTACGGGCAATCATTATGCTGCCATCAGCAGATGCACCCTTGCCAACAATAAGACCCGTACACGCGTTAGCGCTCAGGCTGAGCGCAGACAAAATTGCAGCAGATAACAGAGTCACAGACATTTTTTTCATCGTATATCTCCATATAGGAACAAAACTCAACATGAATAAAAATTCACTTCTATGGTATATTTATCTTTCTTATACTGATTATGTCAATAAATACCACCTGAGCAGTGTATATATCTACTTATTTGTTTATTGTTTGGCCGATCACGCTATCAAGAATCTAATATGCGGAATAATAAAAAGTGAGAGCGAACCTAATTTTCGCTAAACAGAACGGTATTATCGAAAACAACCACGGCAAGAAAAAGCAAGCTATAAAAGGGGAAGCTACTGGGGTTACACCCTATACACAACGTATAGAGTGTAGCGCTGGAAAGAATGATGAATTAACAGGTGAAATCAGTTGGCTGTTCAATTTAGGCTCTAAGTTTACAGTGTAAAAGCCGGCCTTAAATTCAAGAGGACAACGGTAGATACATTATGTGTTGGGGGCCCGCAGGTCCATCCAGATACATCACTTGAGAGTCAAAAAAACCACAAGAAAGATACAATGCCCGAGCAGGAACGTTTCGTTGATTCACCGTTAATACCAAGTTGGATATCTGTGGATACTGCTCTGCAACATACTCCTGCAACTGGCGGCATGAGAGACGTCCATAGCCCTTACCCTGATAGCGCGCATCAATAAAGTATGCCCGCAAGCCCAGTTCACCAAATTGACTAAACTCTGGGTGGTTCGCAAAAGAATGGTCGAGAATGAAGAAACCGAGGATCGTGCTATCAGGTTCAGCATATCCCTGGCATATCACATGAAAATCTTCATTCGATTTCTGGCTCACCAAGATATCAGCAATAGGCAGAACAAAGTCAGACTGGTGATCGGCAACTGCCAGATCACACAACAAACGGCGATCTTCCTTACGCATCTTTCTGATCGTTAATGCTTTATCAAAGCTTACACGCTGAGTTCCTTTGTGTTTGGCATAGCCCCCGACTTTCACCGCTTCAATACAGCCGGATTGCTGCAGAATCGACGCCGACAATAACGAGCTACGATTCATTGCTCGCCCTTGTTCGAACTCATACTGATAACCGAGAAACGGTCGGTGCTGGGCGAGGTAGCAAGCCAACGCACCACTGGCGCTGCCTGTTGCAGATTCTTCGGGGATCCCGAACAAAGGAGCAAAATTTCGACACCGGGCAGTAAAGTCGGCCCACGAACATAACTCAAAAAGATGCACCCCCACCAGCTGCCTGGCTCGGCAAAATTCAGCCAACACACTGTTATCGGGGTAAATATCGTCTAACGTACCCGGCATAACCGGAATGATGGCATCGGCCAATCCCGTAGAAATCACTTCAACCGGAAGTCCGGTATTGGTGATCACTTCAGCAGGAATGCCTAGAGCCTCGGCAACTTCGAATACATCGAGTTCACCACCAAAAACAGGCAGTTGCTGATCCATCTCGACAAAACCATCCGGTGAGACAGCAACATTCAAAATTCCCGCTTTAGTTCGCTGATTATACAGCCCTGCCTGAATCACGCCCTGGCTAAACAGTTCAGAAAACGTCGCCAGAGTAGCATGACCACAAAAATCAACTTCCGAGGTCGGAGTAAAAAAGCGCACATGAAAATCACACTCAGGATCTGGCAATACAAATGCCGTTTCCGAATAGCCAACCTGACTGGCAATTTTCTGCATTTGCGCCGCGGTCAAGTCTTCAGCATCGAACACTACACCAGCCGGGTTCCCGCCCTTTCCGTTGAAAGTAAACGAGTCAACAAGATACACATCCTTTTCCAAATCCTTACCCTCTACTCTACGTGGCTGTTGTCGTTCTTGTAATACCCAAGCTACCTCAGCCACGGCAAAAATAAAACCACTTTGGCGTGCTACTCTCATCACGCACTCAAATACTCTCCCCCCTTCTTTTTCACAAAAACCAAGCTCGATCCAGAAACCTATCCTCAGCATACTGCGCAAACTATATGACGAATAAGAAATTAATAACTTTCTCGACCAACATCAAAATACGTTGAAAACCAGATAGACAATACCCGCAAATCCAAAAGCAAAAAGCCCGCCTTGAACTATCAAGGCGGGCTTTTCTTTTGTCTGTTTAAAAGGCTTTTAGTCGCGGATTTGACGCACGCGGAACGAGCGACCTTTCATTTTTCCGTTTTCCAGCTTCTTCAGTGCAGCACGGGCAACTTCGCGATGCACGGCAACATAAGCACACATGTCAAATACGTTGATCTTACCAACTTGGTTGCCAGCAATGCCGTTATCGCCGGTCAGAGCACCAAGAATATCACCAGGACGTACTTTTTGCTTCTTGCCACCACCAATCTGCAGTGTCACCATTGCCGGACGATGCGTCGGCTGATCGAGCAGGTGCATCGGAGGCAATTCTTCACCTTCGATAGTTTTATCAAGGTAATCTTCCAGCAAGGCAATCTTGTAATGCTCTTTGTCGCTGAAGAACGAACAGGCAATACCCTTGCTACCAGCACGGCCAGTACGACCAATACGGTGTACGTGAACTTCCGTATCACGTGCTACGTGATAGTTGATCACAGCATCCAGCGCGTCAATATCCAGACCGCGGGCTGCCACATCAGTTGCTACCAGTACAGAAGCACTCTTGTTGGCAAAACGAACCAGCGTCTGGTCACGTTCGCGCTGCTCGAGATCACCGTGCAGGGCAATCGCACTAAAACCATAATGCTCGAGATCGTCAGCTACTTCCTGCGTTTCACGTTTGGTATTACAGAACACCACCGCCGACTCAGGGCGATGCTGTGACAGCAACAGGCGAAGACCTGTCATTCTATCCTCGTTGCTGTCTACCTTGTAGAAATGCTGCTGGATACTGCTGTTATCGTGCGTTGATTCAACCTTTGCCATTACCGGCTTGTGCATAATGCGCTTGGCAATCGACTCGATCTGCTTCGGATATGTTGCGCTGAACAACAACGTTTGACGGCGCTCTGGTGCCGCATCGATGATTGTATCAAGGGCATCCTGGAACCCCATTTCCAACATGCGATCAGCTTCATCGAGGATCAGCATGTTCAGGTCATCAAGATTCAAAAAGCCTTTGCGAACGTGCTCTTCTACTCGGCCTGGAGTGCCGACAATAATATGTGCACCGTGCTCCAACGAGCCAATTTGTGGACCAAACGGCATTCCGCCACACAAGGTCAGTACCTTGATGTTATGAATAGCACGAGCCAGCTTACGAATCTCTTTGGCAACCTGATCCGCCAGCTCACGTGTCGGGCACAGTACCAAAGACTGGACACGGAAACGCTTCACATTTAGGTGATCAAGCAGGCCCAGACCAAAAGCCGCCGTTTTTCCCGACCCCGTTTTACCCTGTGCAATCACATCCTTACCCGCAAGAATATGCGGCAGGCTCTGCGCCTGAATTGGCGTCATCGCTTCATAACCAAGCGAAGACAGGTTTGACAGTAAATCTGGTTTCAGATTCAGGGTAGAAAAGGCAGTCTGGCTCAAGGGAAATATCCTATGTGATGCTGGAACGTCTGGCAGCAGTATACAGTTAGCGTACTAGACGCTGTCTCAAGGGCTGCGACACTACCAGCCTTTGGCGGTAAAAGAAACAATTTATACCCAAGTGACTTCAAGAAGCTCGTTTCAGTATGTACTCGTTCTTTTTGTTTGATATGGCATGACTTTTGCTTAAAACCATTAAGCGGCAATGAATGGCCACATATAAATAGGTTCTTGGTATGACGTTTTTAAGAAAGATTTGCAGTGTAATGACCAAAGAAGAAAAGCAATTACAAAAACAAAAAGCCTTAAAAGAAAAATTACGGTTTGCTATGTCACAGTCAATTGAGCGAAATTTCTAATACGATACGGCCATGCTATATCCCAAGATTTGGAAGGCCGCTGATAGCGACCTTTCTGAGTCTGATAAACGGGTGTTAAGTTTCTTGAAAAGCGGACGCTTAAATAATATATAACCCTAAACTTTTTGTTTTTATCGATGGTAATAAAATACGCTCGCTTTTCTCAAAAACACCCCAAGACACATATCACTTTTGTTGCCTTAATGGTGCTGTCTGTCATTGTCAGCATGGCTCTCTTACTATTACAAGAAAAGTTGATATTTACGTTTGGTCTACTAATAGCCATATTCCCATTAGTCCTTTTCGCAAAAGCATCTGACTATAGAAAAAAATACCTCCACAACTAAAAAACCAGTGCGGCATGTGCCTATCATGGTCAATAGCTAAGTTAAGGGTTGTTTTACTCCAAAGAAGCCCGTTGTCGCGATTTCAGATACCTGATCAACGATTATCTTTCGGAGCAACACCAAGGCAACAATGCCTTGGTATTTATCGGCACTATTTCTTTTGCGGATCAGCAGTAACTAGTTATTTATCGTTTGATGAATGACTTCCGTCATTTCCCCGTCGACGTCTCCCGACAACTCCCAGGTGAACACGCCAGCAAGGCCTTTTTCCTTCGCCCATTCTGTTTTGGCTTTCACTGAACGCTTGTCCTCAAAAGTGATATAGATCTGTTTTTTGGGGTGCCAGAGAAATGGAGCCTCGGAGGCTTCATCATAACCGTACTGATACCCTTGCTCCGACGTATAGTTGCGTTTTAGATCCCAGTACATAAAATAACCAGGCTCCTCGATATCAGTACCAAACGATGCCCCTTTGTCTGACACTAAGCTACCGGTCGGAAGTTTACCGTCAAAGTCCTTTGTACCTTCCCAGCCTCGGCCATAATACGCCGCGCCAAGTACCAATTTTTCAGCCGGAACACCAAGATCGATCATCTGCTCAATGAAAACATCCGCTCCCTGCCCCCACCAGCTACGCTTGGTTGCATGCAAATTAGTCAGATGACCGGTTTGAGCCCCCCAGCCACCAAGAAAATCGTAGGTCATCGCAAACATGTTATCCATGTAGGGTGCTGCCGATTTCCAGTCAATTTGAGCAGCCTTGTCACCTACACCAATAGCGGATGACAACTCATAATAACGGTCGGTCTTTGCGGCAAGTTTGTTCAGCTCGATACGCAGTACTTTGACCAGATAGGAGAAAACTTCACGCTCTACCGCTTGTTCTGCCCCACTGAGCTTGGTGTCGGGGCTCCATGGCGAGGTTGTCAGCCCGCCTCCTCCCGGGTATTCCCAATCAAGGTCAATCCCGTCAAAGAAATCATATTTGGCTATCAGCTCCACCGCTGTTTGGGCGAAATGATCGATATTCGCGCTATCTTTCGCCATAAAGTGAAAGGCCTCCGACATTGTCCAACCACCAAAAGACGGCAGAATTTTCAAATCCGGATGCTGCTTTTTCAGTTCAGTCAGCTAGGCAAAATGCCCTCTGTACGGTACGCCAGTACTCACCTCGCCAAAATCAATTTCAAGCGCCGCTTTCTGATCCACGACAACTGCTGTATATGGTGCCTGCCCCTGACAGGCTTTGGCGACTTGTTGTTGTACTTTTTCACTCGCACCTTCATGCGGGCCGCACATACTCAGGAAGGCGTAGATCACATGCGTTAGCTTATCAGCGGGAATATCATCAACCGTGTACGGATTAGCCTCGTTATCATATTGCCAGTCAGCAAAGTATCCTGCGACCACAGGTTGCTCGGCAGCAGCAGGTACGGCCCAGAGACTACAGGCCAGCAGCCCGCATAGAGTCCTTTTCATAAACGTTCCTTATCTCGTAAATAAAGGGAATGAACCTAAAAAAGTCGATAGCATTACAAAGTGCGGGCATTAGCCATTACCACACTGCTACCTGTGTTGTTTATCAGATTCATCTCTCATGATTTGCGAAAAATGTTTACTAATCAGAAAGCTCTCTAAAATGGTTGGCTGATTTCCGAGGCACTTCATGAATATCTTGTCGCCTGCTGTATATGCCGAATCACGTTGGCAAGCTTTTCCGAGTTTATGGTGCTAACTGCTTCAAAGTCTCCATATTGACCCTTGCCTGGTAGTCGACGCCTTCCAGCCAAAAACCATTCAACTGCATAAAGTCCGTTTTATACCTTTGGTAGTCCCCCACCGTGGTAAAGTTCTCCGGCGTGATCTGGGCCATCAGTTGGCTTACCTGCTGCTGC
>Ga0209379_10001788_pt1 | contig 13611 bp, 15 predicted proteins | sample tdDd001_FD_187124 | JGI IMG/M metagenome (GOLD analysis project Ga0209379, IMG submission 187124) | Marine sediment microbial communities from the Atlantic coast under amendment with organic carbon and nitrate - tdDd00.1 (SPAdes)... | ecosystem: Environmental > Aquatic > Marine > Coastal >...
CAGCAAGTAAGAGTAATTTCTCTAGTTACTGACTTGGTTGAGGCTGGTAAGGCATATGAAGCATTTTATATAGATACAGGTTTAAATCCTACTGAAAATGGGGCTGTGTGGTTAGATGCTGTGGATTTGGTAAGTTCTAGTATTGTAGGCTGGAAAGGTCCATACTTGGTAAATTCGGTAGATACAGTTTCGAATGTTCATTTAGATCATTCTAGTTATGGAACTTTAGCCTTAGCAAGAGCTTATACTGCAGATCATGCAGGTTCTTCTATTGGTACAAAAAATTGTACAGCAACAGATTGTGCTATTTATTCAGTAATTACAGATGTACCAGAATCTGTAGCAAAGGCAGCAGATTTATATGTAGATGGTTCTGATAGTATTGGTACGGGTAATCTGAGGTATTATGAGGCAACAGGCTCATTGAGAGTGGTTCTTTATAAGTTAGGCCCTTATAATAATTAAATTTAAGAGTTGAATATTATATACTAAAAATAAAAAGCTCCCAGAAGGGAGCTTTTATAATGTAAACTGTTTTATTATTTGCTTAGTTCGTCACAAGCTTTTTCAGTTAGTTCTTTTGCTTTTTTTGCATCAACTGTGTCTAGCACTAGTTTTTCTGTTGCAGTAACTACTAAAGTGTGAGCTTCAGACTTAATTTCAGCAATTGCTTTGTTTTTAGCTGCTTCGATTTGTCTTTCTGCTGAATTAGATTTATCTTTTAATAAGGTTTCTAACTCTTTAGCTTTTTTATCTGCGATTTCTTTTGCATTATCTTTAGCTTCTTGAATTACAAGTTGAGCTTCTGAATTTGCTTTCTCAAGCTTTGCATTGTATGACTCTAGCAGTTCTTGAGCTTGATTTTTAAGCTCTTCTGCTGCGTGTAAGTCTGCTTTGATTTGATTTGCTCTCTCATCTAAGCTTTTTGCAATGCCTGGAGCTGCAAATTTATACATAAATACTAACAGAACTACAAAACATAGCGCTAACCAAAACATTTGTGAGTGTAAAAATGTAAAGTCGAATAGTTCCATGTTTAATTCCTAAATATTAATATTTATTGTTTATTATAATACGAAGATGATGATCATTGCTACAGTGAAAGCAAATAGAGCGATAGCTTCAACAATAGCTAAACCGATGAAGAACATACCCTTAAGCTTGTCTTCTGCTTCTGGTTGTCTAGCGATTGATTCAAAATATTTACCTACTAAGTTACCTAAACCTAAACCAGCACCAATCATACCTAAACAAGCTAAACCAGCACCAATTGCCTTAAGACCTAATGTTAATTCCATATTTATATTCCTTCTTTTTTTATTTATTTAATTTTATTAATTAAAAATATCTTAATGTAAGTTTATTGCATCATTAAGATAAACGCAAGTTAATATTGTAAAAATATAAGCTTGCAAAAACGCAACCATAAGCTCTAAAGCCATAATACCTAGTAGTATTCCAGCTGGCAGAACCGCAGTTACAGCCATCCAACCTGCTAACATTACAGCAAAAGAGGCAAAAACTTTAAGCAGAATGTGCCCTGCAATCATGTTAGCTGCAAGACGAACCGCTAGTGTGCATGGTCTTGCGAAGAATGAGATTAATTCTAATATAACGATCAAAGGCATTAACAATAAAGGAGTGCCTTCTGGAGCAAATAGTTTGAAAAATTTTAAACCGTGACTGTAAAGTCCAATTACCCATACTAAAGCAAAAACAGAAATACCCATTGCAAATGTTACTGAAATTTGAGATGTTGATGCGTATGAGCCTGGTAGCATACCTAATGCATTATTTGCTGCAATAAAGAAAAAGATTGTGAAAATCAGAGGTACAAATTTAAGGCCCTTTGGTCCAGTAGTTGAAGTTGTTAAATCTTTAATAAATTCATATGAAAGCTCTACAACAGACTGCATTTTACCAGGAACAAGTTGTTTTTTTCTTAAGCCAAGAGTTAAAAATAGCATGATAGTCACTGTTGAAATAATCATCCATAGTGATTGGTTTGTTAATGCAATTTCAGTTCCTGCCAGGTTAAAACTAGCAAGTTCGTGTATTTCAAATTGATGTAAAGGATTTAATGCCATCTAACTTTTTCCTTCTGTTTTTTGTTATTGTCAACATGATTGTATTTTATTTTTTTATCTTTATCAATATTTTTTTGTAAATATTCTAATTTTTTTTAATGTTAGTTGAAAATTTGTGAAAATTACTATACTATTGTTAAAGAGTATGAATTATACTTTTTATATATTAGGAGTTTAAAACTATGAAAAATATCTTTATCAGCGCATTCGTTGCAATACTTTGTTTGGTTGGAACAGTTTTTTCTGCTGAAGCGGGAATTTCAACAGGGCTTTCAACAGCAGAATCAGAAGGGTCAAGTATTACGATCCCAACATCAAGTAATAAAGAATCAATAGATGTCGATACATCTGTAGATTTAACTTCAGATGAGAAATCAGAAGATCATGTCTCTTATGAATCTGATTCAGATGTGGCACCAACAGATGATGATGTTGCTTCTGAAGAAGGAGATGGTTCAAGTGATACAAGTTCTGGTTTTGAAAGTTCAAAGCTTATTACTTCTGAGCAGCTAAACCAATATGAATCTGGTTTAAGGTATCTTAGCTGTTCATATCAAGGTAAAGATGATAATTGTTATGGAGCAGTTTCTATAGAAGAAGCAAGAAAAATAGTTGTTGAATTGAAAGAATTAGACGCCGCTGGGTTTAACTCAAGTAAAAAAGAGAAATTAGATGCTACAGCAGAAGAGCTTTTACTATTTATTAGTCTTGATGAAGCTAAGGCTTATATGGCTAGTTTAGTAGGTGTTGCAGGAGATGGGTTTATTGATGAGCTAGCAGATGGTGCTACAGTAACAACTCAAATTAAAATGCCTGGTGTAGAGGCAATGGACTTAATTGCAGAAAAAGAATTTGAAAAAGCAGCATCTAAAGAAGGTGATAGTGTTTTAGCAACTATTACTAAAACAAAAGATGAAATGAAAGCTATTATATCAGAAAGGCCTGATGATAATGTTTATACATCAGAAGTTGAATACTTAAAAGGTGTTGATTTTAAAAAAGAAGTTGGAGCTGAAGAGCAATATCAGTCTTTAGAATCTGGTAAACTTGTTAAACATGTTTTAATAAAAGAAAGTGAAGTTAACGCCTTAAGTACTTATGATACTATGACAACTACAACAAACTTAAGAAGATATAAAGAAAATGGCTATTCTATTAAAATCGCAGAATCTATTTATAAGTTTGATTCAAAGGTTGATGAAGAAGTGTATTCAGATAGTAAGCGTCCTGTTATTGAAGTTAAAGCAGACTTTGATATTACAGATAGAAGAATTGATGAGGGATGGATTAATAGATATAAAGATATTGAAGAGGCAGATCTTAAGCAAAGAAACTATGATTCAACTTATTTTGTTCTAGATTATGGCGTTACAAAGGCAGAAAGATTATACAAAAAAGCTTCAGAAGAAGACGAAGAAGGTGAAAGAGCTTCATTAGTTAAAAAGGCTGATGATTATTATGCATCTGTTAGACAATACTATGTGAAAATGTCTAAGTATAATGATGAGAAAGCAAGAACTCTGTGTAATAGGTATAACTCTATAAATAGAAGTGGTATGTAAATGATTAGATCAACCTTATTTATAACATTATTGGGCTTTAGTGTTACTTGTGCAAACAATGTTTTTGCACAAGAGCCCTCAGGTGCTTTAAATGATTCTTTAAGTGTATATGAAGAGTTTAAGTTTGAAGATTCTATGAATTGGGGCGATTGCTTTGATTTTAATATTGGCCCTGGTTTTGATGTATGCCCTCCAGACCCTATATATCCAAAGCTAACATTAACAATTGAGTATGAATATATGGATCCAGTTGCAATGGTTGAGGTTGTGCCTGACCCATGGAGAAGTTTTTTATATAAGGAAAGTTTTTATGACTTTTCAGGAAAGGCTGAAAGTTCAATTGCTTCTGGTTTGGGGGTTAGTCCAACAATTGGTAGTGGTTTTTCTAATAGAAAGGCAACAAGCGGTAAGGAATTTATTGGCTCTCAAAAAATGGAAACTCATGTATGGGCTGTTTCAGATTGGTGGAGATTGAAAACATCAGATCAAGCGAGTTCATGTGCTTCTTTAACATGTAAAAATAAAGACTATACTGGTTGTCTTCAGTCAATTAAGCAAACACTGTCATCTATTTCATCAGATACTATGGATACTATTGCAAGTATTAATAGTGATCAAAGTGCTGAAGGTAAAGGTCAAGGCGTTAAAAACGGTGAAAACGGTGATGTTGCGTATGAGGATGGCTCCGTTTATGAAGAGCAAGAGGTAACTCATACAACTCGTCACGGTGATGGTAGTTATACAGAATCAGTGGTTGGAACAGAGTATGTTCAGACTCGTGAACCAGGTAATTATGGTGTAGATGGTATGGGGCAAATGGCTGAAGTTGCTATGGATGATAGTCCTATTCCTGGGATGAGCAATGTAGAGGCTTTATCTACAGGATTGAGCGCAGCAAGAGATATTAAAGAAAATGGAGTTAAAGAATATGTTGCTGGGGCTGCAATTAGTGTTGCTGGGTCTCAAATGGGTGCTGCTTGGGAGAGTTCTGAAACGAAAGCATCCCTTGATGCTGGGATGGGTGCTGCTTCTGAACAGGCCGGAGAGTGGGGTAATGAATTTAAAAATAGCTTTAGTTCAACAGAAGGTGAGGCTGAGCCATTACCTGAGTCAACAAAAACGGGCGGTGAGGTTAAATCGGAACCCGCACCTTTAGAGTCTACTAGTTCTGGTTCAAGTTCTTCTCAGGCTGGGAATGATGTCTCTGATAATGCTATGGGTAATAACTCACAAGGAAATCAAGATGCAAGGTCTCAAATGCAACAGGCAACAGGCATGGCAGCTGGGGCAACTGGAGATATGGGGCTTCAGCAGGCATATGCTATGATTGATAGGGTTGTGTACTTTAATGTTATCGAACAAATGATGCAGATGATTGCAACGGTATCTCCAGTTATGGTGCATCCTGTATACATGTCAGAGAGACATGATAAGGCAGCATCAGATGGTGGTTTCTTCTGGTCACCAATCTTTAAGAAGTTTGCAGATATGGGGGCAGGGATGATTATGCCAATATTTTGTATGTCAAAAACAGGTGGTATGGCATTAGATGCTATTGCTAATGTCTTTAATTTTGATATCCCAAGTGATATTTTGGGTCCGATTTCTGACTTTATTAATGGGCGTTGTGCTGGGTCTTGGGGGCCTTTAGAGCCAAGAGTTAACTTGCTTGGGACTGGTGATGCTATGGTTGCAGCAGGATTGGCGAGTGTAAGGGGTTTAAATATTGCTCAGAATATTACAGGTGATATGTATAATAAAACAATTAATAACACACCATTTAATGAGCTTAAGTTTAACTTAGACTGGCCACATCAGTCAGGTTGTTATGGTTTCCAAGGTGCCTCTGGCTTAAGTAGAGGATGGACAACGCCATTAGGAGGAGCATTAGAAAATGTTGTTACTAAAGTTCAAAGTGGACAGGGGTTAGATGGGGTAGCTGATCTTGCTAGTGGCACTGTCGGTAAGGCAACATCTCAGGGTGGCTATGTATTTACATATTGGAGAAAGAGAAAATGTCGTTATTTAATTGCTTGTAGTGAGTGGAGGGGCGATACTGGTTTATAATGAAAAAGCACCTTATTTTAGGTGCTTTTTTTGCATGATTTAATATAAATAAAAATCTTGAAATGATTTTCTATTATTGGTATAATATATGAAAAATTAAGGGTGGGTAAAAGTTTGTTCTTATGTGTAAAGGTTGTGGCAGAGAAGAGTCTGTAAAAAAGTACCGTCACAGTTCATAAGTATATATTAAGATATGTGTTTTTATTTTAAGGTTATTTTTATTCGATAAGAGAGAGTGGTGTTATGAAGAAAATAAGTTTACTATTGATTCTATTAAGTTGTAGCTTTGCGATCTCTGCTAGGGCCGATATTCCACAGGAATCTTCAGATAATTTGAATGAAACTTATAGTGTATATGAAAAATTTAAGTTTAAAGACTCTATGAATTGGGGTGATTGTTTTGATTTTGATATCGGAATAGGTTTTGATGTTTGTGTTGGTTTTAAATGGGGTGTTCCATACTTTTATCCGACAGTTACTCTTACTTATGAATATTTAGATCCAATTGCATTGGTAGAGGTTGTGCCAGATCCATGGAGAAGTTTTTTATATAAAGACAGCTTTTATGATTTTTCAGGCAAGGCTGATACGGCAATTGCAGGGCATTTAGGTATTAAACCGACAATAGGATCTGGATTGTCGAATAGAAAAGCAACAAATGGTAAGAGTTTTATTGGTCAAAATAAAATGGAAACTCATGTGTGGGCTGTTGGTGACTGGTGGAGGTTAATGACGTCAGACCCTATTGATGCTTGTATTTCTATGACTTGTAAGAATAAGGATTTTACAGGTTGTATATTATCTGTTAAGCAAACATTTACTAAGGTTTCCGATGGTATGACAGAAACAATTCAAAGTGTGAATGAGAATTTATCTGCATTAGGTAAAGGTCAGGGTGTTATGAATGGTGAAACAGGTGATCTTTCTTATGAAGATGGCTCTGTTTTTGAGGAAAAGGAATTTTCTAATATCGCTCATGGAGAGAAGAATACTTGGACTCAGTATGTAGAAGTGCGTGAGCCAGGTAATTATGGTATGCCTGGAATGGCAGAGATGGCAGAAGTTGCAACAAGTGAATCATTTATTCCTGGTATGAGTAATGCAGAGTTGGCAATGGAGGGGTTTCAGGCAGTAAAAGATCCTGAAGGTTATATTATTGGTAAGGCTGTAGGTGCGGCCACAGATGAGGCAAGTAGTGCATGGGAAAGTTCAGATACAAAGGCATCTCTTGATTCTCAAATGGATTCAGTTTCTGAAAGTTGGGAAAATTCTAGTATTAAGCAAGATTTTGACTCTGGGGTAAGTGCTGTTAATGGTTGGGGTGATGACTTTAAACAAAGTTTTATGCCAGATGCTGATAGTGATAATGAATTGCCGTATTCAACAACAAGAGGTGGAGAACTTCAAGCTACGTATGATCTTTTAGATTCGGTTAGTCCTGGTTCTAATTCATTCCAGGCAGGTGCTCAAATTTCGGACCATGCGATGGCTAATAATACTGCAGATAATCATGAAGCTTTAGCAGAGATGCGTAAGTATACTGGTATGGCGGCTGATCTGAATGGTGGAATAGGTGGAATAGTTGGTGATACTGGCGGTGGAGGCGGTATGGCTGATATGACTGTAGATATAGTTATGCAAAAAGCTGCTGCGTTGATGGATAGGGTTGTTTATTTTAATGTTATTGAGCAAGTGACGCAGATGATTGCTACAGTGTCTCCTATTATGGTTCATCCAGTGTATATGTCAGAGAGGCATGAAAAGGCTACAGGAGATGGGGGGTTCTTCTGGGCAGATTTATATCAAAAGGCTGCAGAAATGGGAGCGGGACTTGTAATGCCAATATTCTGTTTATCTAAATCGGGTGCTATGAGTGCTGATGCATTGATGAATATTTTTGATTATGATATTCCAAGTGACGTGTTAGGTCCTATCTCTGAATTCATTAATGCAAGATGTGTTGGCTCATGGGGTCCTTTAGAGCCAAGAGTTAATCTAATTGGTTCAGGTGATCATATGGTTGCTGCGGGTCTAGCAAGTGTAAGAGGTTTGAATATCGCTCAAAATATTACCGGTGATTTTTATAATAAAACAATTAATAATACACCATTTAATTCTCTTAAGTTTAATTTAGCATGGCCACATCAATCTGGTTGCTATGGATTCCAAGGTGCATCTGGGTTAAGTAGGGGGTGGACAACTCCACTAGGTGGGGTTCTTGATAAGGCCACTCAGGCAATTTCAAGTGGTAATCCATTAGAGGCAGCAGCTGTTGTTGGTAAGGAGACTGTTGGTAAGGCAACGTCTCAGGGTGGTTATGTGTTTACGTATTGGAAACAAAGAAAATGTAGATATCTACTTGCTTGTAACGACTGGAGAGGCGATACTGGTATTTAACAGTTATAAAAAAGGAAAGAAAAATGAAAAAAATAATATTAACCGCTTTAGCATTGTTTATGTCTGTTAATTCATATGCCCAAATTAGAGTGTATGATCCATCAACAGGTCAAGAAAAAGATCTTAATTATTTAGTTAAGACAGGTGCTGTAAATAAAGAAAAGGCTGATGCGTTGCCTCCTCAAAAAGAAAAGACGATGACTAAAGAAGATTTAATTAAGATGATGAATAGAATTCCTGATTCTAATAAGCCAATTGATCAGCGTAAAATTACAGGTTTAGGCACATTGTTAGTTTTTACAGAAATGAAGGGTGTTGATAAGTCTTTTTCTAAGTTTTTAAATTCAGTTGGTGAGGTTGATGGTATTAAGAAGCTGTTTTTCTTAAAACAGCCTAAATCAGGAGCTTCTTTCTTATCTATGGCTGTTCAAACAGAAGGTGAGTTAAAGCAGAAATTAAAAGTTGATAATAATAATAAAAATGCTAGAAGAATGCATGTTAATTCTTATCCTGTGATGATTTATATCGCACCAGATGGTTCAAAATCTCGTTACTCGGCTTCATCAGGTGGTTTAACAGCGCTAAAAATTAGATTAGGTGAAATTAAAACTATTTTAGAAGATCAGAATAAGTTAACAGAAGTTGAAGACTGGGATTAGTTTTTTATGATGCTTGGTGGAGGTGTAGTGTTTGTGCTTGATGCTAGAATAGCTTTGGCAATTTTTTGAGCATTGAATGTGATAAGTGGTGCATCCTTATATTCGGCTGTCGATCATGTGAGGATTGCTAATATTCATTAGACCTTGTTAGGGGTTGAAAAGGCTGTGGAGGTATTTGCCTGCTACCGCGGTTGCAGCTCGTGCTGATAGAAATAAAGATTTAAATGAATTGTTTATTTCAGGCGGTGTTATTGTATGGCGAGGGCCTTATTTATCATTAGATTCTGCTGATCTTCATAATAGTTATTATATTGGCTTTCCTAATTATGCATTATCTTTATCAAGTATGGAAATTCATAATTTTGCGGCTGATCAGTCTGTTTGTGTTAGTGGTAATATTTGTTATTATTGGTTTTATTTAAATAGAATGACAGTATCGGTTTCTACGGGTTTAAATGATCTTATTGATGGAGAGTCTTCTTCTGATTCTAATGGTAGGCTGCGCTATTTTTGTGATTTATCTCAAAATATATGCTCTATTTACTACCGCTCAATAGTTCTTTCAAATAATTGGTCTTAAATGCAAATATAATCTAAGTATATATAAAATAAAAAAACTTCATCTTTTTGATGGAGTTTTTTCTTTTTTGAAATAAAAATAAAAAAATATTGAAAAATATGTAAAAAAACCTTGAAATGCTTTCGTATAGTTGTTATAATGCATCAGAATTTCAGCATTAAGAGACAATTTTTCTTGGAGAATTATTGCTCGACGTATTGAAATGTATGTTGATTAAGTCATTGGTTTATATCTTTGATTTGATTGAAGTTAACCCTGAGCCAATAGATTTGCAAATCTTTTTTTGCAAAGCAAGCTCATAAATTGGGAAAATAAAGAAAATGGAAGTAAATTCAAATATTCGTATCCGTCTTAAAGCATATGATAGTGCTTTATTGGGTAAGTCTACTGATGAAATCGTTCAAGCTGCTAAAAGAACAGGTGCTCGCGTTGTGGGTCCTATTCCTTTACCAACTAGAATCGAAAAATTCACTCTATTAAGATCTCCACATGTTAACAAGAAATCTCGTGAGCAATTCGAAAGAAGAACACACAAGAGAGTTCTTGAAATTGTAGAGCCAACTTCACAAACTATTGACGCATTAATGAAACTAGATCTAGCATCTGGTGTTGACGTGCAGATCAAGTTATAGGAGGTAATTAAAAATGAGAACAGGATTAATTACAACTAAAGTTGGTATGACAAGAGTTTTTGATGAAAACGGCAGAGCAGTGCCTGTAACAGTGTTACAAGTAAAAGACTGTCAAGTTGTTCAACAAAAAACTGTTGCTACAGATGGTTACAACGCTATTCAGTTAGGTATGGGTGCTAAAAAAGCAAGTAGAACTAACAAGCCTTTAGCAGGTCACTTTGCTAAAGCTAACGTTGAGCCAAAACAATATGTTAGAGAATTCAGAGTATCTGAAGAAAACCTATTAGAAGTTGGTACAGCTTTAAATGCTACTCACTTTGAAACTGGTGCTATTGTTGATGCGCAAGCAATCACAATTGGTAAAGGTTTCCAAGGTGGTATGAAGCGTCACAACTTTGGTGGTTTAAGAGCATCGCATGGTGTTTCTGTATCTCACCGTTCTTTAGGTTCAACAGGTCAATGTCAAGACCCTGGTAAGGTTTTCAAAGGCAAGAAAATGGCTGGGCACATGGGTGCTAAGTTAAGAACTCAACAAAACTTAGAAGTTGTTGAAGTTGCTGCTGAAGAAGGCTTAATCTTAGTTAAAGGTTCAGTACCTGGCGCTAAAGGTGGTATGGTGCTTGTAAAAGACGCTGTTAAGATGCTAAATAAATAGAGGAACTTGATCGATGAAATTTGATATCATAAATTTTGATGGTGCTAAGCAAGGTGAAGTTTCACTAGCGAAAGAAGTTTTTGGCCTAGAGTCAAGAGCAGACCTAATGCATCGTTACGTTATGTGGCAAGAACAAAATGGTAGAGTTAAAACAGCTCATACTAAAGGCAGATCAGACGTGGCATATTCTACTAAGAAGATTGTTCGTCAAAAAGGTTCTGGTGGCGCACGTCACGGCGATAGAGGTGTAAACCTTTTCCGTGGTGGTGGTGTAACATTCGGACCAAGATTGCACACGGTTTCACACAGCATGCCTAAAAAAGTAAGAGTGCTTGCAATTAAAACAGCTTTATCAACAAAAGCTGCTGCAAAGCAACTAACAATTTTAGACGAAGCTAAATTAAACGAAGTAAAGACTAAGCAACTATCTGCTGACCTAACAAAATTAGGTTTAGTAAGTGCGCTGTTTGTTGTTGATTCTGTGGATGAAAAATTCGCGCTATCAGCAAGAAATATTCCGCATGTTAAAGTAATCCCTTCTTCAGCTTTAAATGTTTATGACATTTTAAAAGCAGAAAACTTGGTGATTACTAAAGATGCGTTGTCTTTAATTGAAGCTCGTTATAAATAGGAGTAGAAAGATGGATCGTAATTATCAAATTATTAAGCGTCCTCTGATTACAGAAAAGACAACAATGATTGCTGAAAACAACACTTATACTTTTGAAGTTCTAAGAAACGCTGATAAAGTTGAAGTTAAAAACGCAATTGAAGCTATTTTTAATGTTAAAGTTGAAAAAGTAAATATTTTAAATCAATCTGGTAAAACAAAAAGATTTAAAGGTATTTCTGGTAAAAGAAATGATGTTAAAAAAGCTTATGTTCGTCTGCAAGAAGGTCAAGTATTAGACCTAACTGCAGGATTGTAAGAGATAAGAAAGGACGTATAAGATGGCTTTAGTAACGTACAAAGCTACATCACCTGGTAGAAGACAGTTAGTTACTGTAGATAGAAGTGAATTAAGCAAAGAAGCTCCTGAGAAGAGTTTATTAGCTCCACTTAAAAAACATGCTGGTAGAAACAATACTGGTAGAATTACAGTACGTCATCGTGGTGGTGGACACAAAAGAAAATATAGAATTATTGACTTTAGAAGAAACAAATGGGATATGGAAGCTACAATCGAAAGATTAGAGTATGATCCTAACAGAACAGCTTTTATCGCTCTAATTCGTTATGAAGATGGTGAATTATCATACATCCTAGCTCCTCAAAGAGTTAAGGCTGGTGATAAAGTGATTGCAAGTTCAAAGGCAGATGTTGTTCCAGGTAACGCAATGCCGCTTAAGAACATCCCAGTGGGTACTGTAATTCACAACATTGAAATGAAACCAGGAAAAGGCGGTCAAATCGCTAGATCAGCTGGTGCATACGCTCAACTAGTAGGTAAAGATGGCGGTTACGCTATGATTAGACTTGCTTCAGGCGAGCAAAGACTTGTTCACGAGTCATGCATGGCTACAATTGGTGCAGTTTCAAACTCTGACCACGGCAACCAAAACTTAGGTAAAGCTGGTCGTAAGAGATGGATGGGTATTAGACCAACAGTGCGTGGTGTAGTAATGAACCCAGTAGATCACCCACATGGTGGTGGTGAAGGTAAAACTTCTGGTGGTAGACACCCGGTTACTCCTTGGGGTAAACCAACTAAAGGTGCTAGAACTAGAAATAAGAAAAAAGCTTCATCATCTATGATCGTAAGAACAAGACACGATAGGAAGAAATAATCATGCCAAGATCAATTAAAAAAGGTCCATTCGTGGATCATCACTTAATGACTAAAGTTGCAGTTGCAGCTGAGTCAACTAAGAAAACAGTGGTAAAAACATGGTCAAGAAGATCTGTGATAATGCCCGAGTTCATCGGTCTAACATTCGCAGTTCATAATGGTAATAAATTTATCCCTGTGTTAATTACAGACCAAATGATCGGACACAAGTTAGGTGAATTTGCACCTACTAGAACTTTCGGTGGTCACGGTGATAAAAAAGCTAAGCGATAAGGAGATTTAGAATATGGCTAAACAAAAACAAGCTCGTCGTTTAGGTGATCATCAAGCACAATCAGTTTTAAGAGGTGTTAAAACATCACCTCAAAAAGCAAGACTAGTGCTAGACCTAATCAGAGGTAAGTCTGTAGAACATGCTTTAACTACTCTAAAACTTTCAAATAAGAAAGTTGCTAGATTAGCTCTAGGTGCTCTAGAATCAGCTATCGCTAATGCAGAAAACAACCACAACTTAAACGTTGATAAATTAGTTGTTGATGCTTGCTTTGCTGACAAAGGGTTAGTTATGAAGAGAGGTAGACCAAGAGCAAGAGGTCGTTTTGGTAAAATCCTTAAACCTACTTGCCACTTAACAATCGTTGTAGCTGAAAAAGCTGCAGACGCTAAGTAAGGAACTAAGTTAATGGGACAAAAAGTAAATCCAAAAAGCTTACGTTTGGGCGTTAACCGTACTTGGGATTCAAGATGGTTCGCTAACGAAGAAAGCTACGCTCAATTCATTAAAGAAGATTACGAAATTCGTAAATTCTTAAAAACTGAGCTAAAAAAAGCTGGTATTTCAAAAGTAGTTATTGAAAGACCTGCAGGCAAATGTAAAGTTACAATTCACACAGCTAAGCCTGGTGTTGTAATTGGTAAAAAAGGTGCAGATATTGAAACACTAAAAGGAAAGATCCAAAAACACACTGGATCAGAAGTGTTTGTAAATATCGTTGAGGTAAGAAAACCCGATACAGACGCACAGTTAATCGCTGAAAACATATGTTCACAACTTGAACGCCGTGTAGCATTTAGAAGAGCTATGAAAAGATCTGTTCAAAATGCAATGGGTCAAGGTGCAGAAGGTATCAGAATTAACTGTTCAGGTAGACTTGGTGGAGCAGAAATTGCTAGAACTGAGTG
>Ga0209379_10001791_pt1 | contig 13590 bp, 15 predicted proteins | sample tdDd001_FD_187124 | JGI IMG/M metagenome (GOLD analysis project Ga0209379, IMG submission 187124) | Marine sediment microbial communities from the Atlantic coast under amendment with organic carbon and nitrate - tdDd00.1 (SPAdes)... | ecosystem: Environmental > Aquatic > Marine > Coastal >...
TTCATCCAAAAGCACGGAGAAATCAAAACTGTTGAGCAGTTGGAATCATTACCTGCTACGGTCTATGCTGCTCCGGGGCTTTTGATCGACAAATTCAAATATTTTGATGACAACAAAGAGAGTAAGCTCTTTCAGTTGAAGGTTGCTTATAAAGTGAATGATGTTGAAATGGTCACGACAAGTGCGGTAGCGGGGAACACGCTAGCTGTAGTAACTGCGCAGATGATTGAAAACGAAATCTTGGACGGTAAGCTCATCCCGATAATGACGCAGCTTCATTTAGACGATTTCGGGACTTTTTATGCTGTGTATCCTCACCGAGACGCCCCCATCAAAACTAAATTGTTTATAGATACGCTGAAATCCATTATCGGGGAAGATGTGCCTGTGTGGGAAAAGCATATCCCTAATTTTGAGGAGATGTATGGTGAGTGAGCTAGAATAATTTGTTTATATCCAAGTCGCTTAGTTCTGGTCTATCCAAAGCTTTGTAAAGTCACACCATCCAATAGAGTTTATTTCTACGTTTCGAACCCTTGATGGGACGGTTAACATGAGATCTTCTGACTTTATGATCGCGAGCACGTTGCTGTCATAAAGTGTTTCAAGCAAGCTGTCGAGTAATGCCTCCCGCTGAACAAGGGACACACAACTGCGTACTGACTGCAAAACGTGCAGTAAATTATCATGTTGCTTCCAAGTCAGGTTTTTATCCCAATAAGGGTAAAGCTTAAAGAAGGCGAATAAACTGGTTGCTCGGTCTCCTTCTAGCCGAATACCGCCGATAGCTAGGTCTTGGTTTGAGAGGGTATGCCCGTACACGACCTGACTGCCCGATGGCTTAGCGCTTGTTGGCGAGCTTATATTCATTAACTTATTAGCAAAGCTGCGGTTGTCATTGTTATTCTCGTAACTAAATGAAATTGGGAAGGGCAAGTGAAAAGAAGCGACGTTATTATTTTCTAATAGCCTAAGCAGTGCTTTTTTTGTGGCTCTGGTTTGTAAATCTCGATGATTTAAGAGAATAAAGAAGTACCCAATATTGGTCGTAGATACCTTATAGTTTTTCTCATCACCATCGAGGAAAAAGAAATTTTCGGCACATTTTTTATCCAGAGCCCATTCTTGATGAATCCAAATTTCGATTTGTTCAATTAGTGCATTCTGACCGTTGTAGAAATTGTTTCTCTTAAGCCGGAGCACTTTATTCGAGTTAATATCAACGATAAATGGACCAGAACCAATAGGAATGTAGGTCCCCTCTGGTTGGTAGATATTGCGGTGAGGAATAATCGAAGTTTCGGCTCTGCTTAGCAAGTAAGGTAAACAGGGATCTGCATCCTTTAAAGTGATAACTACGCAGTGCAGTGAAGCCGTTTCTATTACATTGATGTGATCATAAAGTCGCTGCCAATATGAAGATAGAGTCAAAGCTTTGAGGCTTTCAACGACATCTGCTGCAGTCACTGGGGATTGGTCATGAAATGTTGCCCCAGTTCTCAGATGAAAGGTCCATCGCGTATGGTCTTTATCACTTTCCCAGTGGTGAGCAAGTTCTCCTTTGAGCTCAGAGCCATGATAAGTTACCAGTGTCTGGAATACCTCGTGAATCAGGTGCCTTTCTGTCCGCTCCATTGAGTGATGAGGGTGTAACCAGCCTAGCTTTCTATGAAAGGGGGCATATATAGTTTTCTCACTATGGCTGGATGCCTGACCCAAATAATGCTTTAAACCGAAAGCAACGTCACGTCCATTGAAACCAATGAGCTGATGTGCCAGCTCATATTTTTCTTGCTTAATGGCAATATCTACCGCCTGATAGCACGCCTGAATAGGTTCGATATGACAGTTAAGTTCTCCTTTCTGTCCACGCCCTTTTATTGGATGCCAAGTTAACCAATTGTTTTCAGACATTTGTTTGAGTAACGTGCGAGCGTGTCTGTCACTGCAGTTGAAAGCGCTAGCAATGTCGCCAATGGTGATCTTGTTAGCACCGGGCCCTACTTTCTTAAATAGACCTTCATAGAGTTCTAATTTACGTTTGCTCATCTTTGCTCGAGATACCTTTGTTTAGGCTGTTGTTCCGACATTTGTGTTTGAGTAGTACTGAGAGCCGAGGTGTTCTCCCAAAACTTGTTTGTATCGAATATTTCGTTTAGACGCTGAACTCTTTCAGCTGGCGATAAATAAAACAGCCGAGCCCAAAAGCCTTGGGTTTTATCATATTTATAAGTGGATTGGATATAGTTTGCAACGTAGTCATAGATAGTCATCATGTTTACCTTCTGAACTGGAACACAGGCAGACTATATGATTCGAGGAAAATAAAACCGGAACAGATTTCTGCACTGTTCCGGTTTTATTGTTCAGGAAAAAGTTAAATGCTTTGAAGACAGTGTATGAGCCAATGTAGGCCTTTAACCAAACATTGTGTTATAAGAGCCGGTAAATAGAGGCGAAATCCCATGAGTGCGTATCTACACCACATATGACAAACCAACACTTTCTTCTAATAAGACGACTCATTGCCAGAAGTGTCCAGATTAAGCACTTAGTCAGGAAAAATAACAATACCCAGCGCTTCGAGAAGCTGTGCTTGTTGCCAGGCGGCAATTTTAATACCCGATGTATCGACTTTGCGAGGATCTAAGCCATCGAGTTCAGCGTGGCATAAATTTGCGCCCTGTAGGCTGAATTGTCCCCAGACATCTTCGGAAAAAACACCTCGACTTAAGTCTGACTCTTTCAGTGATGCCCCCGCGAGGTGAGTACCTATCCAGCGATTCTCAAACAGTTCACACTTTTCCAAACAAAGCCGCTCCATATTGGCATAGGAAAGGTTACATCCAGTTATAAAGGCAGAGCAAAAGTACATTCGATTACTCACCTGGTTGGCAAAATTTGCCCGGGAAAAGTTGGCCCCCTTCAAGTCACACTCGCGTAACTCAATACCGTAGCAATTGGCGTTACTAAAATTAGCCATTGAAAGCTGGCATTGTTGGAAACTAGCATCGCGAAGATCTGCGACATCAAAGTGGCAGCCTTCGATATCACCTTGTTCAATGAACTTACAGTTAACGAATGTTGTATCGCGTAAGTTAGTACGTCGAAAATCGCAGCGAATAAAAGTGCAAGTGGTAAAAGAGAGATCGCTTAAGTCTTGATGAGAAAAGCTGTGGTGCCGATAGGTATGATTGTAAGTTTCCATGAGGGCTCCTTGTATGAACTGAAAGCAAGACTACCACTATATTCATACGGGAACACTATAATAAAACCTCATAAAATCATGGTGTTAAAGATGCTTAATTTGCCTGTTTTAAGGGGTTAAATTGGCACGTGGCACCCTTTTCGCTCGCTTAATAATATGCGGCGTCGTTGAAAAAAGTTAACCGCCTTATATTGAGATAGACGAGCTTGCCCAAGGGCAATGCGTGCAGCGCTAAAGGTGAACCAGCGGCTCGCCTATATGTTTTGTGTGATTATTTTGACATGCTTTTTGACTTAATGGACCGTGCGGGATTACCAGCAACTCGGTCGCCGGGAGCGACATCCCGAGTAACCACAGAGCCGGCGCCAATTACCGCTTCGGCTCCGATTGTGATCCCTGGCATCAAGATGGCACCACCGCCAATCCAGACATTATCTTCGATTACTACAGGGTGAGCCGTTTCATCTCCTGCCAAACGTCGTTCAGCGTCAAGGGCGTGGGCGGCGGTATAAATTTGCACTCTCGGGCCTATCATTACGCCTGAGCCTATATCCACTCGACCATTATCTAGAATGACAGCATCCCAGTTGATATAGCTACCGTTACCAACGGATAGATGGCAGCCATAAGTGAGGCGTAGAGGCGGTTGGATGCAGGAATCTTCGCCTAAAGAAATCCCCAGCTCAATAAGCAGTTGTCTTTGAGTCGCGGTATCGGGTTCATGATTGAAGCGAAATATTAGTGCAGAAGTGCGATCCCGTATTGCCTGCAATTCATCATCCAGGCAGTTATAAGTTTCTCCGGCCTGCATTCGAATCAGTTCTGACATATCAAAGCCCTTACAAAGAGTGTGTAACAAGGTAAACAATGATATAGCAGACGCTATACCCAATCAAATTAAGGGGTCAATCTTAAATGGTTGAAAATTAACACTAATTTGGTGGGTTGGAATATCGGTGAATAAGTGTTGTGACTTGACTCATAAACGAGCAGGTAAAGGAGGCTTGAGCCGTATGCAGTGAAAGTTGCACATCTCAACCAGCTAAAGAAAAGCACCGAGAAGCTATACAATACTCGACTTGCGAGGTCGCAGCATGGGATACTCATTCACAGGAAACCTTAAAGTAGCCACATATGTCTAAAGATTTTGATTTCACCACAGAATACACCCTCGACAAGGCCTTTTTTGCAGAGTGTTATGATCAAACTAGTCGTCCTGCTGAATTTCCCCAAGCCTATTTAAAAGGAATACTTTTTCTTTTTTTTGGGGTGGTTTTAGTAAAATTTGAGCTACTACCCAGCGGTTACGTTGGTTGGTTTTTTATTGTTTTGAGTATTATTGAGGCGTTTAGTGTTTATTTTAAGAGAACCTGGTGGTTATGGCGACAAACACTCAGCATGAGCTCTGGCAGCAAAGTGGTATTTCATGTTGACTCTAACGGTGTGAGTTATAAAAGCGGTAAAAACACCCGTAATATCGCCTGGAGTGAAATCGACCAACTTCAACAAAGCGATTTAGGTTTTATCCTTCATATGGGTAAACAGCGCCAATATGTCAGTAAATCTTGCTTAAATGATGAAGTGATCGCGTTCATGGTAGAGCAGCACGCAGTATCAAAATGAACTAGCGTCAATGCGCGCAAAATAGAGGTAATGAAACGAATACGGTTAGGTCTTTCATTTTGCTTTTGATTAGAATGGTTGAGCTTCTAGCTAGGGGTGCAGTAACTGAGGTTATCCGAGTTTACTCTGTAATATGAAGTTCGGAACAAGGTTTTGTCCAAATCTAAGCTAGAAGGTGATGCTCATTTTCGGGAGTAAGTACGTTAGTAGTTGTACCGTTATGCGAGTTACTTAACGACTATCTCCTCAAGTATTTTAAGTAAATCTCCTTGTTCGATATGGCACATACACTATTGCTGATACCGTGTGCTTATGCTTAACCGAGATTCACGCCATTCTTGATGTTTGGCTTGATTTCGGTTCAAGGCAGGTATGGATGCCCTAAAGCAAGATGTGTTAACCGAAACTCGCCGCTTTGATGCAGAGTGCGTAATAGACGAAATGGACTCTGACCAAATCACGCGGTTTGGTATTGGGAGTGATGCTCTGGTTAATACTGGCTTTTCCCTATTTAAAAACCTTGTTTCAGAAGTTAAAAAAGAGTGAAAGCATAAAGTGTGACGCTGAATGTCACGCTCAGCGTAACGTGACGTTTATGGATTGTAACGTGTCTTTCAGTGAACAATTGGAGACACAAACATGCAGTCAGCATCACAAGACCCAGTTGATGGGCGGTGTGTTCTGTAAGCGTAAGGAGCAGGCTTTTCAGCCTCACTATGAGGTGTCGATTCTGATACTAGACAAGCCAGTATTGCGCGAGCGAGCTTGTTAGGGCGCTTAAAGGTGTCGCGATTGCGGGTAAAGCAATCATCACCCGCTACATGAGTGGCGCATAGCGTTTTAGGTGCCATGCGTGCCTTAACTTGGAGTTCTGTGAATAAGTGTATTCTAGTCATTTGATGTTAAACAATGCCATGTTACTGGACCTACGATACCATCGATGGCAGTATTCTTTTGCTCTTGAAAGGCCATTACAGCAGACTTCGTTTGTTGCCCAAAGATGCCATCTTCAACTAGTGCTATCTGTTGTTTTTGGTTTAGAAGCTTTTGAAGTGCTAAAACGGCAGCCCCTCTTGATGTAAGTTTTAATGTCTCTTGGTAGATATTTGATGGATTTTCTGTGGGCTGAGCATTGGGAGCAAAGTCCATTTCACCAAAATTGCTTAGGCCAAGTATTTTTTGGTAATCAAAAACCGGACAGTTTTTATCTGATACCTCACGATGGCCTCGAAATACAATTTGCTCCTCATAAGCTTTATTGATTAGCTTGCATAAATCGATCAAAGATTCGAATTGCTTCTTAGTGAAGAGCTCCTTTTTTAATCCATGAAGACAAATAGCTATTGAGTTTTTGTTATGACCACTTTGTGCAGCAGGTATTTTCTCAAGATCTCGGCCTACATCTAGCTGTCCATTTTTTCGAATAAAATAGTGGTAGCCAACATCTTGCCAACCTCTCTCTAGGTGCCATTTTCTCATCGTTTCTACATTATCGTGTTGAGGGTAGTCACTTGCACTGCAATGGATGAACACTTTCTCTATATGGCGATTGGGTTTTATGAATGTCATAGGTAATCCTCCATTTTTAAAGAAATGAAATTGTCATCTTAGATAAATTACATTCTAAATCTGACTTAACTTAGAGCCCGTTTTTTTATCGAGAGTGCCATTTTTTATCTGGAGGTCATGCAATGTTTGAAATGCTTTAACCGCATTTTGAGTCTTCTTTCCAAAGTCACCGTCAATGATAAGGCCTGATTTTAGGTGATGGTTGAGAGCGGCTTGAAGCTCTTCAACAACTTTACCATGGGCACCAAGGGAAAGTTCCCCTCTGAATACAAAACGTTTAGGTTTGTATTCATCAGAAAGGTGTATCCGTGTGGCTAGTTTTACTTCTATAGTCGATTGGCTTGATTGGTTGGTGTTCACTAATGCAACAAGCTTTGCTGTATTCTTGCTTATTGTTGTATTTAGCTTGATGCCAATATCGACGTCTCCTTTGAAGCCCATATTCCCACTCATACGAAGTACGTCAGAGATAGTGGAATATAGTATATTCCCAATATCTACGGCTTCTAACTCTGTTTTAGTCATTACCTGATCCTCCAATCACTTGGATATCTGTATTTATTGTTCCCTTCAAATTTATAGATATCCCACCATCATTTGATTGTTTAAGTTTATCCGCTTCTAAATTACATTTGAGGTCGAGTTCAAAATTAAGGTCACCTATTATCAAAGCTCGGGCTCTGTCTTTTGCCACACTACTTGAACTTTCATTTACTCGGCTTATCGATTTTTGTAGAGATACTAATATTTGCTCTAAAGACTTGGGTTCTAAATTGTCCAATTTTTCATTTTCATTTTCATTTTGCATAGTGTTGTATCCTTATTTCGACTCAGCTTTGAGCAACATTGGTATGTGGAATGTTGATCTTCCCCAATTTTTTTATCGCATTGTCAAGATCTCCGGTGTTATCTAAAGTATTGATTCCAAGCATATTTAGATAATCTTTTAGAGAGGTTTCAGTATCATTTGTAAGGTTGTAAATCGCTTGAGCCTGTAAAGTGCTTTCTGTAGTGGTTTCCTTGGTGAAGCCAAATGAGCCGCTTCCGTGAATCATTCCAATACCTAAGCCTAAAGATACGCCACCCTCGGTTCTCTCTATTGAGGCGATTCGCATTGAAAGTGAGAGGGATAGTTGGGCAGACATTTTCCATGATGGAGCTAGTTTGAGGTGTTCATCGATGATTTTCCTGCTGACATCCTCAGGCTCACCTTTAATAAGCTTTGTCAGGTCGGTTAACCATTTCATCCATATATATCGCTGTGTAGCGGATGCTTGAACAACGGCATCAGCAGGAGCGGTGAGGAGTGTGGAGATAATGTTTGAGAGGTTTTCAGTAGCCATCATCTTTCCTTATCACAATAAGTTAATAGATAGGGCACGACCATACAGCCTACTCACTGCCAATAAAGGCAGGTAAAGTCTGTCCGTTTTTTAACCGCTTAAAGCTAGTCAAGCACAGTTTGTTTAATTAAAATGTGATAGATGCTAGATAATATGCTACTGGGTGATTATTGATTGACTCGATATCAAGATGAGAGTTAAGAGTAAAATGTCTGAAAAATATGCTACACAGGATTTCAAAAAACCAAGATTACAAGCGTTCACTAACCCTGTGCGTCGCATGTAACATGAAGTTCGCTTCGAGGGTGAACAATCAGCAAAGCGATTAGGAGTCGCCCAGTTCTTCCCTCCATAATCAATGGTGCATTGTTCCTTGTAGAATATATTCCTGCTTGGTGTACAAGGTAAATGCCAACGAGTCAGAGCGTGGTACCCTGCCGTTGATGCCAGACTTTCAATAAAGGGTAAAGGTTCAAAGAGTTGCTCAATATGGAAGACGCCAGGTTCAAATGAAGATATGTGGAGCTCTTCAGCGACTTTGGCTGCGACTAATCCGGTAATGTGCCCTTCGCCATTTCCACTGACAGAGCATTCATATAGGATGCCTGTATCCCGAGATCTTCCCGCTTCAACTTTGACAACATATTGGTCCGTTCCAAAAGGAAAAAGGGTTAACAATTTGATCAGGTAGTCCTGTACTGCCCTGAACTTAAGGATCTTGCTTCCCCCCATTCCTAATAAAATATTGATATCAGCGAAGTGCATATCACGAATCACCGTGTTGCAATGCTTAGCCAGAAGGTTCGACATACCTGGTGCCAAGCCGTCAATTTGAAAAAGTTGTTCTGCGTGACATTTCTCATGTCGGGCGTTATGTCTTTCAAAAATATAATATTGTTATTCACGCCGATATTCTTTGAGCATTGCATTGGGTGCATTCTTTCCCTGTCTTTTTTCGGGTGATTGTTAACAGTCTAGACTAAGGTCTAATACATATTGTTAACAATGTGCTTGATCGAAGCCGTTTTTAGGGCTAAATTTGTTCACAAGTTAACCAATTGTTGACAATAATGATGACCAAACAAGACGTAATACTTGAAACTGTCGACAATCTCGCTGGGGACGGGATTGCCAAGGAGCTCACCAAGTCAGAGAACCTGACAGAGCAATTAATTGATTTAATCGTGAACGGTGATTACCCGGCTGGCAGTAAGATTTCTGAACCTGAGTTAGCCCGCCGCTTTGGCGTCAGCCGAGGTCCGTTGCGTGAAGCGATGATGCGAGTGGAGTCTCTGGGTTTGGTGGAACGTGTACCGCATGTGGGGGCGAGAGTCGTTGCCCTGACTCAGGAAAAGCTGATTGAAATTTACTCAGTACGAGAAGCATTGGAAGGCATGGCCGCCCGTCTGGCATGTATCCATATTACTGACAAAGAAATTAATGCTCTGCAGCAATTGCTCGAAACTCACCAAAAGCATATCGAACAGGTTGATGGCGCTTCTTATTTCCATCAGCAGGGGGATTTTGATTTTCACTACCGAATAATCAAAGCCAGTCGAAATAGCAAATTAATCAGCTTGTTGTGTGATGAACTCTATCACTTGCTCCGGATGTATCGCTATCAGTCTCAGCGTTCGCATTCGCGTCCACAACAGGCTTTGAGAGAACACTTCCATTTGCTTGCCGCATTACGGGAAAGAGATGGAGAGCTGGCGGAAATGCTGATGCGACGCCATATCATGCGCAGCCGCCTGCTGATTGAACAACAACTGAAAGATGACAAGGAGATAGCCTCATGAGTCCAGGGAAAAGCTTCCGGCATGCCGTTGCTGCCAACCATCCGCTGCAGATTGTCGGCACTGTTAACCCTTATTGCGCCATGATGGCCGAGCAGGTAGGACACCAGGCCATATATCTGTCGGGCGGCGGGATTGCCAATGCTTCATACGGTCTGCCGGATCTGGGGATCACAACCTTGAATGATGTTCTGGAAGATGTACGCCGAATTACCGCAGCAACGACCTTGCCGCTGTTGGTTGATATCGATACTGGTTTTGGTGGCGCATTTAATATTGCCCGCACCGTCAAAGAGATGGAACGAGCGGGAGCGGCGGCAATACACATGGAGGATCAGGTTGCACAGAAGCGTTGCGGCCACCGTCCGAACAAGGCTATTGTTAGCCAGGAGGAAATGGTTGACCGTATCAAGGCGGCTGTCGATGCCCGCGTTGATAAGGACTTTGTCATCATGGCGCGTACTGATGCGCTGGCCGTGGAGGGGATGGACGCCGCCATTGAGCGGGCGATAGCCTGTGTCGAAGCTGGCGCAGATATGATTTTCCCGGAGGCCATCAATACTCTTGAGCAGTATCAGCAGTTTTCGGATGCCGTGAAAGTACCGATCCTTGCCAATATTACTGAGTTTGGTCAAACGCCGTTGTTCAGTGGTGAAGAGCTGGCAGAATGTGGTGTCGACATGGTGCTGTATCCGTTGTCCGCGTTTCGGGCGATGAACCTCGCGGCGCTGAATGTCTATCAGCATATAAGGAAAGATGGCCATCAGCGCAATGTGGTGGATCAGATGCAGACCCGTGAACAGCTCTACCATTACTTGGGTTACCACGATTATGAGCAGAAGCTCGATAAACTGTTCAACGAAAAGTAAATCAAAGCTACAGTAATTTACTGTATATAAAACAACGAGTGTAGTAGATGACTTATTATTCTAAATAATAAGTGTAATAACAATAATACAAACAAAAATAATAAAAACATAGATAACAATATTAATAACAAATAGGCAGGGAAGCCAGCTCGCTAATAAGCGGGAAGCCTAAGAAATTTAATACCTATAATAATATTACTAATAATTGACTATTTATTTAGTACTGATTCAGTCGCTGCCATTTCGAATGGGTACGAGTCTCACCTGTAGCTAGCGAAATCGCAATGGATTAACGTGAACAAATAAGGAGTCTGCTATGACTGCTATAGCCGTAGCTGATACGAACAAGGACAAGAAGCAAGACGATAAGAAATCATTGAGCGGTGCGGGTCTGCGCGGTCAAAGCGCCGGAACAACGTCGCTGTGTACTGTTGGCCAAAGCGGGACGGGGTTGACTTACCGTGGTTATGACATCACTGATTTGGCGAATCATGCCGAATTTGAAGAAGTGGCGCACCTGTTACTCAAGGGAAAATTACCGACTCAAGCTGAACTGGATGGTTATAAGCAGGTACTGAAGAGTGCCCGCGGACTGCCACCATCACTGTGCCAGGTTCTGGAAGCGATTCCGGCTGACGCCCACCCGATGGATGTGATGCGTACCGGTTGTTCGATGCTAGGAAATCTCGATCAGGAACTCGACTTTTCCGAGCAGGACGAGAAAACCGATACTTTGCTTGCCATGCTTCCGGCCATTATCTGCTACTGGTATCGCTACAGTCATGATGGTGTTCGTATCGATACAGCTAATAGCAGTCAGGACAGTATTGGCGGCTATTTCCTCGAGATGCTGACAGGCAAAGCCCCGTCAGAACTGCACAAGCAGGTTATGCATTGCTCGCTGGTTCTGTATGCCGAACATGAGTTCAATGCTTCGACGTTTACCGCTCGTGTTTGCGCTTCGACATTGTCTGATCTCCATTCTTGTATTACGGCTGCCATTGGTAGTTTGCGCGGTCCCTTGCATGGTGGTGCCAACGAAGCGGCCATGGCGATGATCGAGCAGTGGCAGACTGCGGATGAGGCTGAAGCTGGCATCATGGAGATGCTGGCGAACAAAGACAAAATTATGGGCTTCGGCCATGCAATTTACCGTGAATCTGACCCCCGAAATGCTTTAATTAAAGCATGGTCGGAAAAGCTCTCTGCCGATGTTGGCGATACCCATCTGTATGCGGTCTCTGAGCGTGTCGAGCAGGTGATGAAGCGGGAAAAGGGGCTGTTTTGTAACGCAGACTTTTTCCATGCCTCGGCCTATCACTTCATGGGGATACCGACCAAGTTGTTTACCCCCATTTTTGTTATGAGCCGAGTCACAGGCTGGGCTGCCCATGTCTATGAGCAGCGTGCCAATAACCGGATTATCCGTCCGAGTGCCGATTACGAAGGGCCGGAGCATCAGGATTGGCTGCCAATTGAAGGGCGCAGTTAACGCTTAAATACAGACTTCGTGCCAAGGAGTTACACCTCAAACTCCTCCCTTAAAAGGGGAGGAGGGCCAATTGCCTGATAGGTCTGCGAGCAGTAAATTCACGGATGTAAGCTATGAATATTAATACAAAATACCGTAAGCCTCTTGCAGGCAGCGGGCTTGATTTCTTTGATACCCGAGAAGCCGTAAACGATATATCTCCCGGTGCGTACGAGACGCTCCCCTATACCTCGCGTGTGTTGGCCGAGCAGCTGGTCAGACGCTGCGATCCGGATTCATTAACCAATAGCCTGAAACAGATCATCGAACGTAAGCGCGACCTTGATTTTCCATGGTATCCGGCGCGTGTGGTGTGCCACGATATCCTGGGACAAACTGCTTTAGTCGATTTAGCAGGTCTGCGGGATGCCATTGCCGATCAGGGGGGCGACCCGGCGAAGGTCAATCCGGTTGTGGAAACGCAATTGATTGTCGACCACTCGTTGGCGGTTGAGCATGCTGGTTCTGATCCTGATGCATTTGATAAAAACCGTGCGATAGAAGATCGCCGCAACGAAGACCGTTTCCACTTTATCGAGTGGTGTAAAACTGCATTTGAAAACGTCAGCGTGATCCCTGCCGGTAACGGCATCATGCACCAGATCAACCTGGAAAAAATGTCGCCAGTGGTTCAGGCCAAGAACGGTATCGCCTACCCCGATACGTGTGTCGGCACCGACAGCCACACACCGCACGTTGATGCGCTGGGTGTGATCGCGATTGGAGTGGGTGGGCTTGAAGCGGAAACGGTAATGCTGGGTCGCCCATCCATGATGCGTCTGCCGGATATTGTCGGTATAAAACTGACAGGTAAACGCCAGCCTGGCATTACTGCCACCGATATTGTCCTCGCTATCACCGAGTTTTTACGTAACGAGCGTGTGGTTTCATCTTATCTGGAATTCTTTGGCGAAGGGGCGAAAGATCTCACCATCGGTGACCGCGCGACCATCTCCAATATGACGCCAGAATATGGTGCCACTGCGGGTATGTTCTATATCGATGAGCAGACCATAAACTACCTCAAGTTGACAGGCCGAGATGAGCAGCAAGTCGAGTTGGTGGAACAATACGCCAAGCAAACGGGTTTGTGGGCAGACTCTCTGGAGAGTGCAGTTTACGAGCGAGTGCTGGAATTCGATTTATCGACAGTTTCCCGCAACATGGCGGGCCCGTCGAATCCTCATCGTCGCCTGCCGACTTCAGAGCTTGCTTCTCGCGGGATTTCTGGCGAATGGGAAGAGAAAGAGGGCGAACTGCCTGATGGTGCAGTGATTATTGCCGCCATCACCTCTTGTACCAACACCAGTAACCCGCGCAACGTGATAGCTGCCGCTCTGTTGGCGAAGAAAGCCAATGAGCTGGGCTTGATCCGTAAACCCTGGGTGAAATCGTCGTTTGCCCCTGGGTCGAAAGTCGCCAAGTTGTATTTGGAAGAAGCAGGGCTACTGCCAGAGCTGGAAAAATTGGGCTTTGGTATTGTTGGTTATGCCTGTACGACCTGTAATGGCATGAGTGGTGTTTTGGATCCCAAAATCCAGCAAGAGATCATCGATCGTGACCTATATACAACCGCGGTACTGTCCGGTAACCGTAACTTTGATGGTCGTATTCACCCTTATGCCAAGCAGGCGTTTTTGGCTTCACCACC
>Ga0209379_10001792_pt1 | contig 13587 bp, 10 predicted proteins | sample tdDd001_FD_187124 | JGI IMG/M metagenome (GOLD analysis project Ga0209379, IMG submission 187124) | Marine sediment microbial communities from the Atlantic coast under amendment with organic carbon and nitrate - tdDd00.1 (SPAdes)... | ecosystem: Environmental > Aquatic > Marine > Coastal >...
GCAACAGCATTACTACACTCTGTGGTATTGAGTTACAGACGCGACAGCTTTAAGGTGACCACCCTGCTCCTGTGTCTGTTGGCCTTTTCACTGAGTCTATTGGGTACTTTCCTTGTACGTTCGGGCATCGTGCAGTCGGTGCACGCTTTCGCATCCGATCCCACCAGAGGGATGTCGATTCTGTTTCTGCTCGGCGTATTTGTATGTGGCGCCTTAACCCTTTTCGCCCTAAAGGCTAATCAGATTAAATCTGAGTTGAATTTTACTCTGGTATCGAGAGATAGCGTTATATTACTGGGAAATATTGTCTTAGTGGTCGCGGCCATATCCGTGTTACTCGGCACCTTCTATCCACTGCTGTTTGAGCTGCTCGATATTGGCACCCTGTCCGTTGGCGCCCCCTACTTTAACAGTATCTTCATCCCGCTCACTTTCATCGCAGTGCTATTGATGGGCGTGGCTCCTCTTATCTCATGGCGAAGGGAGAAGTTCTCGGCGCTGAGACCCTTAACCATTATCTTTATCATATCCCTCGCCATCGCCGAAGCCCTGAGTATGCTGACAGGCTCAGGCTTTAATATCTGGCTATTTCTCGGGACAACATCGGCCACATGGTTGCTTCTCTGCTTAAGCTATCTGCTATTTCGTTTACGCCATCAGGGAATAGAGAGCTTAGCTCGAAAATCTGCGATGATTATCGCTCACCTGGGGGTTGCCATCAGCATAATAGGTGCCACATCGGTTTCAAATTTTGAACAGCAGGAACTGCTGAGAATGGGGCCAGCGCAAGGCAAGGTAGTTGCCGGCTATACCTTCGTGTATGAAGATACGGTCAAGGTCGATGCTAAGAGCTATACCGCTATTCAGGCTAATATCCGCGTGACAGATGCCGATGATATTTTTATCGGCTACATCACACCTCAACGCCAGACTTTCAAGACCAATGCCATGGAAGTGTCCAAGGCTGGCATTATGCGTAATATCTTCAGGGATCTTTATGTCTCCAGCGGTCTACAACTCAGTGATACCGAATATCTCATTCGCATTAGCTATAAACCCCTTGCCTGCTGGATCTGGTTAGGTGGACTCTTGATGATGTTGGGTGGAACCATAGCGGCTCTTACCGGCCTATATCGCCTGCGGGAACAGAAAAGGGACTCTTCAAACAGCAGCCTCCTTGCCGCCACCATGGGAGGAGTAGCGTGATGCGGACTCTTATTTTGATACTTATGATAAGCCTGAGTGCGAGCGTAATGGCCTCTGCACCTGGGAAGAACAGCTATACCCAAGATCAGATCCGGGATCTCGGCTTTGAAATTTCCCATGAACTGCGCTGCCCCATGTCGATAAATCAAAACCTGTTTGATTCACAAGCCCCCATTGCCAATGAACTAAAGGCTCAGATTTTCCTCATGTTGGATCAAGGCGAGTCTAAACAGGCCATTATCGAATTTCTGGTTCAACGCTACGGTGAAAAAATTAAGTATCAGCCCAGTTTCTCCGCGGCAACGGCCATTCTCTGGTTTGGCCCACTCTTTCTTCTGCTGGCAATTATCGCCACCGCCGCGGTGCTTATCCGTGAGCAACACAAACATCAAAGAACTAATGGTAACTCCTATGAATAAGACACTTATACTAACCTGCTTATTGGCTTTCACCTCCGTATTCGTCCCAGCCGTTGCTAAGTCTAATAAAGTCTACAGCACCGGGGAGCCCATCATTAAGCCAATGATCATGTCTCGTTTTATTGAGATGCAATCGGCCAGAGAAGTACCCGATGTCACCTTTATCGATACCGAAGGTGGTGAGGTCAATCTCAAACAATATAAGGGTAAGGTGGTGATGGTTAACCTGTGGGCAACCTGGTGTGCCCCCTGCATCAAAGAGATCCCGCAGATGGAGAATATCCGTCAAACCAATATCGACAAGGATCTGGTCGTACTGCCGATCTCCATCGATGAGGAGACAGATAAAGTGAAACCTTTTCTGGCCCGTCATGGACTGGCCCATTATAAGACCTGGCTGGATCCCAATAAGGATATCGATCAGGTCATGCCGGCAGACGTTGTCCCCGCGACCTATGTGTTCGATGGCTCGGGGAATCTCATCGGTTTTCTGCGGGGATATCTGGATTGGGGGGATGAAGATGTACAACCTTACCTGGAAAAGCTTGTCGCCAAATACGCTAAACGCTAAAACGTGACAGGAACTGAGATAACGAAAAGAGATAACTAACCCTTTAAGGCTTATAAAAATTTCATTGCTCCCGTCCGGCTTGTTTCCCCTATTTTTTACCGGACGGATTTTTTTCAGATATTAAGACAGAACCCGGATTTCTGCTTACTCAGATGCTTTTCGATACTCCAGAATATCTCCGGGCTGACACTCCAGATAGTCACAAATACTCGCCAGAGTTTCAAAGCGCACCCCCTTTACCTTGCCGCGTTTAAGCAAGGAGAGATTAGCTTCGGTGATCCCTATCGCCTTGGCCAACTCTTTCGAGCTGACTTTACGAACCGCCATCATGACATCTAAATTTACGATAATTTCCATGATTTAAATTTCCACGACCTAGATAAACTCTCTGTTCTCGGCTTCGAGCTCTCTCGCCGCTTTAAGCAGGTAAACAATTAACAGCATTAATAAAATTGTAGTGACATCACCAAAATCTATCGTCAATTGTATGCTGGTATGTTCAAAGAATTGTTTATGGTAGTAGCCCGTTCCCAGATGCTGGATGATCTCCGTCCCGAAGTCGAATACCTTTAACCATACCAACCACAGATAACAGCGCATCGCCTCATGGCCGAAAAATTGTCCCTGTTGATAATGGCTGAGCAGCTTCTGTAACCAATAAACCCCAACCAATAGTATGATAAACAGCGGAGACTGGAGCCCTAAGAGTATACCTCTGCTCGCTCGGTCATCCTGCCAGAGTTCATGAAACAGGTGACTGGCCCCAAAGCGAATATCGCCATTGACGAAGAAACTGTATCCCAGATAAACCATCATGATTGCTGTCGCAATCAAAACCAGCAATCTAAAAAAACCGCTGACCTTCATCAGCTTCTGCATATTGGCATTCATTGTTTCTGTTTTCCTCACCCGTGAATTACACCGATTATACCAGACAGAAACATTTGGTTGTAAATTAATATTTAATTATCGTTTTACAATAATTATTTTATGTATTAGTTTAATTAGCAATTCATGGATAACTGATTTGTTGATAAGACAAATAGGCATCTGAGCTGTTATTTAAAGGAATGAACGATGAAGACACATAAGATTTTACCTAGCGTACTCTCGACAGCGCTCGCCGCTAGCTTATTTATAACAGGCTGCTCGCAGACCCCTTCACCAAAAAACTTGTCAGAACGAGCCACTACCCAAGATCAAAGTCAGCAAGTTCAACTGCTACCTGTTGAAGCCTTTTTCAACGAGCAAGGGATCAGTGGACTCAAGAGCTCCAGTGACGGAAAATGGTTAGCCTTTTTCAAAGAGTATCAGGGAGCCAGAAATATCTACCTGATGTCAGCAGGTTCCAGTCTGGAAGAAGCATATCCGATAACTCACTCGAAAGAGCCGATCGACAGCTTTCGTTGGTCAAGCGATGCCAGTGAGATCTTCTTCCTTAAAGATACCGGTGGTAATGAAAATACCCAGATCTATAAACTCTCTCTGGATACGAGCCAGATTAAACCTGTCCCGAACATCACTGCGCTCACCAGTAATGCAGACATCAGATATGACCTGCTCAAACAACCAAAAGATAAGCCCAACACTTTGGTTGTCATGTCGAATCAAGATAATCCTCAGCAGATGGATCTCTTTCGTCTGAATATCGATTCCGCAAAAATAACCAATATTTTTTCTAACACCTACGGCTTCTCTTCCATAGAGACAAACCAACTAGGCGTTCCTGTACTCGGCACCAGCAGTAACCCCGACAATACTTCCGATCTCTACGCCAAAATTGCTGGGAAATGGACGAGTCTGATCAAGACCCAATTTGGTGAAGATATAGATATTCTCAGCTTCGATGAAGATACCAACTTGGCCTATCTTCGTGCCAACATCCAAGGACGAGACAAGCTACAACTGTTACGGCTCAATATGACCACAGGTAAAATCGTCACTCTACATCAAGATCCGCTGGATGAATCTGATGTTTATGATGTGCTCTTTAACGATGAAGGCGCACCACTTGCCGTCTCCTATTATGGCGGTCGTTTACGCACTTACCCGCTGGATGATACCTTTGCTGGCAACTGGCAAAAAATTAACGATCACTTCACTCAAGATGTGGAGATAACCATCACAGATAGAAACGAGAAAACCGGTCTGTGGCAGCTACATATCGCCAGTGATGTCGATATGGGAAGCGACTATCGCTTTGATGCCAATACTGGACTCGTGAGCCTTTTGCTTGAGCAAGAAGCATCGATTAGCCCTGAGCTGCTATCAAAACGTCAATCCATCACCTACCAGGCTCGCGATGGTGTGAATATACAGGCCTACCTGACTCTACCTAAGGGTCAGAGCAAAAATTTACCCACTATCATACTGCCCCATGGTGGTCCCTGGTCTCGAGACTACTGGACCTTGAGTTCCGGCTATTTCAACCCAATTGCACAGCTACTGGCAAACCGCGGCTATGCGGTATTACAACCTAATTTTCGAGCTTCGACGGGCTTTGGTAAGCGCTTCCTGAATTCAGGTAACAAAAACTGGGGCACTGGCAGCATGCAGGACGATCTGACCGATGGGGCGCATTATCTCATCAAGGAAGGCATCGCCGACAAACAGCGTTTAGGGATCATGGGCGCATCTTATGGTGGCTATGCAGCTCTTGCCGGTGCGACCTTCACTCCCGATCTGTACCAGGCAGTGATCTCCTATGTCGGCCCCTCGAGTCTCATTACATTACTGGAATCATTTCCGCCACATTTCCGTCCCTACCTGGGTCAGTTTTACAGTGCGGTAGGCGATCCAGAGATCGACACGGACAGAGTAGATATGAAGGCTCGCTCTCCTATCAATTTCGTCGATAACATCAAGGCCCCCTTGATGTTAGTTCAGGGAGCAAATGACCCCAGGGTGACTCAAATTGAATCCGATAATATCGCCCGGGTGATGTATAACCGCAGTCTGCCGGTTGAATACATTCTGGCAAAAGATGAGGGCCATGGCTTCCGTAAGCGGGATAATAAATTAGCTTACATAGTGGCCATGGAGCAGTTCTTCGGTGAGCATCTTGGCGGCCGTATCGATAACGGGGTGACTCCCACTCTTAACGCCCATCTAGATACGCTAAAGGTTGATGTAAGCCGGCTATAATTTAACAAGTTTCTGGAACCTAGATCCCTAGGTTCCAGGAATCTTCTCTTACGCAATCACCTCTTGCGCTTCACTCCCCTCCTCTAACTTCTCTATCTTGAAGTTGAAGTAAGCGTAACTGGCACTGATCAACGGACAGACAAGGTTAAAGAAGGCATAAGGCAGATAAGCAATTGTCGCGACCCCTAAGGTGCTGGCCATATAGGCACCACAGGTATTCCAGGGAACCAGAGGACTGGTGATCGTCGCCGAATCTTCCAGAGCACGGCTCAAATTAACGGGCGCTAAGCCTCGTTTGGTGTACTCCACCTTGAGCATGCGACCCGGCAGTAAGATAGCGATAAACTGATCACCGGTGATCAAGTTAGCCCCGATACAGCTGGCCAGAGTCGTGATGATTAAGCTACTGCTCGAGGTCACCACCCCCAAGATACTCTGCAAAATACGTTTCAGCAGTCCGGTACGCTCCATGACCCCGCCAAAGGCCATGGCACAGAGGATTAACCAAACTGTATTAACCATGCTGCTCATGCCACCCCGGCTGAGTAGACTATCAAGCACAGTATCGCCGGTATTGGCCGTATAACCGTCGAACATTGCAATCCAGATCCCTTTTACCAATGCAATTGCCGGCACTAAACTGTCATCGCCGACAAAAGCAATAATATTGTCAAACTGAAAAGCGGCTGCACAGGCGGCTCCGGCAAAGGTACCCAAGATCACCGTGGGAAATGCAGGCACTTTCTTATAAGCCAGTCCTAAAACCACCAACAGAGGCAAGAGCAGGTGCACGCCAGGTTCATATTGAGATTGTAGGATATTCAGGGTCGCTTCAAGATCGCTACTGCCTCCGGAGCTCTTGGTGCTAAAACCTAAGATAACGAAGCCTATCAAGGCAATGATAATGCTCGGCGTCGTCGTCCACACCATATGTCTGATATGACTGAACAGATCCGTACCCGCCACGGCAGGCGCCAGGTTAGTGGTGTCTGACATAGGTGACATCTTATCGCCAAAGTAAGCACCACTTATAATGGCACCGGCGGTGATCTCGACACTTAGCCCCATGGCTCCGGCGATACCAATCAAGGCTATACCTAAGGTGCCCGCCACGGTCCATGAACTACCGATACTGATAGCCACCACGGCGCAAAGTAAACAGGATGCGGCATAGAAGTATTCGGGATTAAGTACCTTCATACCATAGAAGATCATCGTCGGCACCGTACCGGCTAAGATCCAGGTACCAATTAAGGAACCCACCGAGAATAAAATCAGTAATGCACCCGTCGCCATAGAGACGCTGTGTACTATCCCCGCCTCCATCTCTTTCCAGCTATAACCATTTTTAGCGCCAATCACCAAGGCGATACAGGCTGCCATAATAAGGGCTATTTGGTTTGCTCCCGAGGAGCTATCCGACGAGAAGAGATACACGGCCGTCGTTAGCATAGCGACCAAAGCAATAATGGGAGTTAACGCATCGAGCAGACTCGCGGGTTTATGTTGAGGTGTATCAGTCGGTGCATCAGACGGCGATTGCCGGGGCTCATTGGTTGAGGTCATCACGTGTTCCTTATTATTGTTTTTATCTCGCTTTGGAGCGTAATTGACTTGCCGTAAGACCCACTCTTGCGGTGGCTGCTCTCAGGCTAAGGCCAACCATGGTTACACAAAATTAACATTAACGTCCATATTCGTTACATTAGCTGATTTACAGCCTGCTCCCGCCTTTAAGCCATGCAAGACTAAAAATGCACCATAAAAGTCAAATCCCAACTAGTTATGCAGCTAAATAGGATAAGATAACCAAACAGAGCAGAAGAAAAGAATTGATTATTTTTGCCAACCAATTTGCAAATAGAGTTTTACTTACTTCTAATAACAAGCATATGAGGCGATATGGATGCTAAAGCCAGCCACTCGATTCCCCCTTTCCTTTATCCCCCCAGTAAATTAAAATTGCGCCACTCAAATTAACAGATACCAAAGCTCAGGCTTCAAGGCATATTCAATGAAACTCACAGCACTCTCTCAGCCACTTTACGATCACCTTTACCGTGATATCCTCCAGTTCCGCTCAACCTTCGATCTGCCAAGCGAAGATGAAACCACATTGGATGACAAGGCTGACACTCTGCACACTTCATTGGCTATAGAAGAGCTGACTGAACTTGCCGAAGCCGATAGCCGCATCGAGCAGGCAGATGCCATCGTTGACTCTGTTTATGTCCTTATGGGCCGCTTAGTTCATCTGGGTGCTACTCAGCTAAGCGATCGCATCGAGATCAGCTACGTAATCGACCTGCTGTTACATGTCGCCAAGAACCGCGAAATCGATTTCGTGACCTGCTGGGATGAAGTTCACTCGAGCAACATGAGTAAGGTGTGTCGTAACGAGCAGGAATTAACTGAAACTATCGAGTTCTACGCCAAGCAAGGCGTCGAGATTGTCGGCAGTCAGAAAGGTGACTTCATCATCGCTAAGTGCGCTAAAGATGTAGACATGGCGGGTAAAGTCGTACGCCAGGGTAAAGTATTGAAATCGGTTTACTACCGACCAGCAGATCTGGCTAAGCTAGTGAAAGCTTAGGTTGTTCATTTTTTGGATTGCTGATTTTTAAAGGTGTTGTGATTTGAATTCGCTTCATCGGTATTAGCTAAGCTAAAGCTATAAAAGCACTTCCTTTGAAGTGCTTTTTTGTTTGATGGTTCAGTCATTTTACTTTGAACAGTATTTATATAGCGAAGCTAATCAAGCTTCGCTTGATAAACGTCGTGGAACTCCATTCCACACCTGGGCAAGGAGGACTGCTCGTCCTTATCCTCCTTGCATCCACCTATGACGCCCCGGCGAAGTTACATGCATTGAGTACGGGTCTCAGGCTCCAATCAAAATTATCTAACTACTCAGATGCCACATCCATGTGGCCCCGAGCCTGATTCATCATCCATGATGAATCCACGAAATTTTAATCTCCACTCTTCAACAACTTCCAACGGGGATTAGTTGTAGCGTTAACCCACAATTGGGAAATACCTTAATTGGCTATGACCCCTTTTATATTGCCGACTAACTTGAAAAACACTGGGGTTTAAGACCCACAACTCTTCGGCCATAAGCTCAGTATCACCGACTAACTTAGAGACTCGCTGCTCGTTACTCTATACTCGTGACTAGTAGCTCGTAGCTCATGACTCGCAGCCATCCTTCAGGAGGTCAACTCTGCCGGTATATCTGCGTCCCCCCTCGAATACCTCCTGCGAAACACTCTCTTGCCTCGATGGGGTTAACTCAGCTCTGCGAACCTCAAGCTCTCTCTCATCTAAGATATCAAAAATAAGATCCGCTAACGCTTTGGGCTTATCGACGTTCATGGCAATGGCTTTCACCTCTTCGGGAAGCCAGCCTAAACCGCCAAAATAGGTCTGAGGGTTCTTGAACTTGATTATGATATTACTGCTCTCCCCCTGTCCAAAATTAATGACTCCGGTGCGATTTTCACATGGCGGCGGACTGACCATAACCCGTAGAATCTGATCGAATTTGACAACACTAAACCCCCACACACTATTATTGATGATCAACTGGTCGCCCTGTCGATAAACAGAAAAGTGTCTGGAAACTCTATAATTTGCGGTAATGAGTATTAAGCCATACATGATAAAGCTCGAGACGATAATCGCCGTTAACTCACTCCAGGGCTGAATGACTACATAACTCGCACCTGCCAGCAGAACAGTTGCACAGGCAAGCAACAGCCAATGCCAACGAGAGGCTGATAGCAAGTTGATATGTGTAACTGAGGGAAGATGTTTGCGGGAGAATCGGGGAATGGCATAAAACCAACTTGCAGGCTCCATGGCTAGCGCTAAAGCCAGCGAGCGCTTACGCTCATCCTCTTGTCCGAATTGCTCCAGTATGCTCACTCTGGGATCGCCCGATAGGTTGCGAGCTTGCCATAGGGCTTTGACTATACTCACCATCAAGAAAAGCTCAATTCCCAACAGCACGGCGATAATGGGGAACCTTAACCAGATAATAAATTCTAAATGACTAGCAATTTCAACAGGAAAACTCAATCGCGCCATCAAGCAACTAAGGCTGACGATCAACAGCAACTTCCATAACTTCTGCTTACCCAACTTGATAATGCATAACCAGTAGAGCAGAGGAAGAAACACAAAATAGAGGGCCGCAAACGCAGTTGTTAGCAGTTGCCCATTAGAGACCTCAAGTGTCTCGGGTAAAAATTGAAAACCTGAAGCGTAACAAAGAATAGCCACACTCAAGAATAACAATCTTAACTTCACGACCTGCCTCATCGAAGGCTCCCTGTGAAATGTTGTATTTATGTTGCAATACAATATCCGATTTTTGCTATTAACCCAAGTATATTTCGATTAAATCTCGAACGGAATGGAGGCTAACTTATTGAAAGTGATAGTTACAGATGAAATATTGGAGGTAAAGATAGCGAGCAGTAAGAAAGAGAAGCCAGACCATCAGGCCTCTCTTAATTTAGATAAACCACGAATCAAATCAGGTAGTCGATACCGAGGGCGATAAATAGCGAAAAGCCAGCCCAGTTGTTGTTGAGAAAAGCTTTAAAACAGGGGGCGCGTTCACGTTCATGGATAAGCTTTTGTTGGTACATGCTAAATCCTACGAAGGTGATGATACCGAGTCCATAGACTAAACCACGATCCGCCGCCCAGCCAGCGGTGACAAAACAAGCCAACGCCGCAAGTTGAAATAAGCCGATGATCTGCCGGTCATACTTGCCAAACAAGATAGCCGTCGACTTAATCCCTACCTTAAGGTCATCCTCTCTATCGACCATGGCGTACATGGTGTCATAGGCCACCGTCCAGCACCAATTCGCGGCAAACAGCCACCAGGCTTCGGCTGGAACCTCACCGGTTTGCGCCGCATAGGCCATAGGAATAGACCAGCTCCATACCACACCGAGAAACATCTGCGGCATATTGGTAAAGCGCTTAGTGAAGGGATAGATAATGGTCAAGATGATGCCAACGACAGAGAGCTTGACCACCAGCGGGTTGAGCATCAAGACCAATCCAAAGGCGAAAAGTCCCAGGACGGCAAACAGAATCAGTGCCTCTCTTCCCGTCACTTCGCCACTGGCAAGCGGCCTCGACTTAGTGCGATCGACATGAGCGTCGAGATCACGATCGGCATAATCATTGATAATACAGCCACATGCTCTCATCACTACGACACCGAAAATAAAGATCGCCAGCACCTTCAGATCCGGCATACCACCAGCAGCTAACAACAAGGCCATCAGACACGGCCATAGCAATAATAAGGTGCCAATGGGGCGATCCATACGGGCTAAACGCAAATAAACGTCTAATTTATCCCTTAAACTCATTTCGAGGCTCTCCTAATACCACTTTGGCCTTTAATCAATTATCACGCCATTATGACTGACGCGCGCCAGCATTCAAATGGTTTCTAACAAGTCTCGAGCCGCGCATAGGCGACAACCAACCATTTACTGCCAACATCGAGAAAGTTAACTTGGACCCGGGCCTGAGGACCACTACCTTCGGTACTGGTAACCTTGCCCTCACCAAACTTAGGGTGCATCACACCTTGGCCAATCTTAAAGCCGGTATCATTAACAACCGTACTTCTAGAGAACGAGGTGGTAGCCCTTTGTGGTGCGGTCACTTGGGTCTTAAGGCGGATCTCCTCAACATGCTCAGTTGGGATCTCCTTGATAAAACGTGATGGCCTGGCAAAGTTTTCACGACCGTAAATGCGGCGGGTTTCGGCGTAGGTGATATAGAGCTTCTCCATCGCACGAGTCATGCCCACATAGCAAAGGCGTCGCTCTTCATCGAGTCTGTCGCCTTCATCCATGGCCATCTGACTCGGGAATATTCCCTCCTCGACTCCGGACATAAATACCACAGGGAACTCCAGCCCTTTGGCCGAATGCAGTGTCATCAGCTGAACCGCATCGGTAAAGGCATCGGCCTGCCCTTCGCCCGCCTCAAGCGCGGCATGGGACAGGAAGGCATTAAGCTCGCCCATATCTTCACTGTCTTCGGGCATGATAAAGGTACGGGCGGCAGTCACGAGTTCGTCCAGGTTTTCGACACGCGAGCGCGCCTTCTCACCCTTCTCCGCTTCGTACATCGCCTTTAGGCCCGACTCTCTGATCACATGATCTGTGGTGCGATGCAATGTCATCTCATCTGTGTCTTGCTGCATCTCAACGATGAGATCCATAAAGCCACGTACCGCATTGGCAGCACGGCCGCTCAATAGCTTCTCTTCGAGAGCGCGCAAACAGGTCTGCCACAGGGTTAACTCCTGCTGACGGGCGGTTGAACGCAGGATATCCAGCGTCCTGCCACCTATGCCACGTGTCGGTGTGTTAACCACACGCTCGAAGGCAGCATCATCGTCTTTGTTATTGATAAGCCTCAGGTAGCTCATCGCATCTTTAATCTCCTGACGCTCGAAAAAGCGCAGACCACCATAGATCCGATAGGCTAAGCCTTTATGAAGCAGGGCCTCTTCGAGTACACGAGACTGAGCGTTGGAGCGATAGAGGATGGCGCAACTACTGAGATCACCTCCCATATCATGCCAATCGTTAATTCTGCCGACAATAAAGCGCGCCTCATCCATCTCATTGAATGCACAATACAGAGAGATCTGCTCACCATCTTTATCTTCGGTCCAGAGCTTCTTACCCAATCTCTCAGGATTGTTGGCAATGAGTTCGTTGGACGCTTTCAGGATATGACCCGTCGAACGATAGTTTTGCTCCAAACGTATGGTTTCAGCCTTAGGGAAATCTTCGAGGAACTTATGTAAGTTCTCTACCTGAGCCCCACGCCAGCCATAGATAGACTGATCGTCATCACCGACTATCATCACGTTGGCGCCATCACCCGCAAGCACGCGGATCCAGGCATACTGGATGGCGTTGGTGTCCTGAAACTCGTCGACGAGAATGTTCTTAAATCTGTCCTGATAGTGCTGTAACACATGGGGCTTATTGAGCCACAGCTCATGGGCGCGCAGTAAGATCTCGGCGAAATCGACTAATCCGGCTCGATCGCAAGACTCCTGATAGACCTGATAGATCTGCAGCAAGTTTTGCTCGATAGGAAAACCACCCGCATCGATATGCTTAGGACGTAATCCCTGATCTTTCTTACCATTGATATAGCCCTGAGCCTGACGAGGCGGATACTGCTTCTCATCAAGATGAAGGCTTTTAAGAATGCGTTTGATTAGCCTTAGTTGATCGTCTGAGTCGATGATCTGAAAGGTTTGAGGCAAGTTGGCATCTTGATAGTGGGTACGAAGCAGGCGATGAGCCAAGCCGTGGAAGGTACCGATCCACATGCGCCCCATGTTACTGCCGCTGACTTTTTCCACACGTTCACGCATTTCGGCGGCCGCTTTATTGGTAAAAGTCACCGCTAAAATAGAATATGGACTCTGCTGTTCAACCTGCATAAGCCAGGCAATTCTGTGGGTTAGCACCCGAGTCTTGCCACTGCCGGCGCCCGCCAATACCAACATGCTGGATTGTGGTGCCCCTACAGCTTCACGCTGCTTGTCATTCAGGCCGTCTAGTAAAGAAGATACGTCCATTCTTGCCTCCAAAAAATCGAGGAGGCAGTATAGCAGGTGCGGAGGATGAGATCCTAGAAACGAGGGCCGAGGATCTAGGTTATAGGCTCTAGGTTCTGTAATAAGGACGCGACCCTGTCGCTAAGACAACGAGCCTGCTTATCAATAGATATCTATTGAACTTCATAGTAAGCAACCACTAAGGTGTGTAACAGACCGTGTAACAAACCTATATAGCTATTATTGCCGCTCTATATTTTATATGAGGATATTGATTATCTTACTTCATCCGTTAAACAGCTATTTTCAAGCTTAATTTTTCACTTAACGATTTGGCGCCACACGGTATTCTTTAAGTTTGCGATAGAGAGTTGCTATACCCATTTGCAGGGCTTCTGCTGCTTTATGCTTATCATCATTACAAGCCTTGAGTACTGAAAAAATATAATCACGCTCTATTTCCTTTAACGGGCGAACATACTCTCCTAGTTTAGGTTCAGTAACAGCCTCTGCTACCTCGAGAGGAAGATCCTCTGGCTCAATCCACTCCCCCTGACATAGGGCTACCGCATGCTCCATGACGTTATGAAGCTCCCGGACATTTCCAGGCCACATGTAGT
>Ga0209379_10001793_pt1 | contig 13580 bp, 11 predicted proteins | sample tdDd001_FD_187124 | JGI IMG/M metagenome (GOLD analysis project Ga0209379, IMG submission 187124) | Marine sediment microbial communities from the Atlantic coast under amendment with organic carbon and nitrate - tdDd00.1 (SPAdes)... | ecosystem: Environmental > Aquatic > Marine > Coastal >...
TTTTGGGCAACAACATAATAATTCGTAAATTTTTAATTGTGAGTTTGTTATTTCCAATTAACCAAATTAACCATATTCACTAAACCCTTAACCATGGAAATCATCTCGATCATACTGCAAATTTTAATTTTATCTGCTCTGGCATTTATTATTTCTTTTCTGATACAGGAAAAAAGAAATGCATCTGCAAGTTCAGAAGAAACAACTACAGAATCTGAAGTGAAGGAATCAACCACGAATTCGCTTCCAGCTTCTGACGAAACACGCGAGGAGTTTCTTCGAATTAATGCATTCTTTATGAAAATCTTGTGTGAAAAGAAAAGCAAGAGCAATTTTAAAAGACTTCAGAAGGAATTTCTGGAGTTGGGAACGCGACTCTACTATTTAGCTTCGGAACTAACCATCCGAAAATTTTTAGAATTTAAATCTCTCAGTTCGTTTGTAGAAGGAACAGTACACGAGCATAAAATTGCATTACTTTGGTTCGCCGAATTTAATGTATTGCTCCGAAAAGATTTAGGTCTTCAGACCTCGCCCGAACTGATAAAAGATTATCTGAACATTATCCTGACTTACTGGGATGAAGATGAGATGGAAAAACAAGAATTAGACGATTTAAAAACGCAACTTGCCGACTCTATAGATAATTACTTTAGTGTTTTTAATGTAGGAACCTCATTAAACTAGAAAAGTGCCTTTCGGCACTTTTTTTATTTTCTTTGGTAACATCTAACCCAATCAATTTCCATTTCTGCATTCAAATCATTCCTGGCTTCTTTTACTGCCAAACAAAAATTTAAATACATTGGGTCTTGCGGTACTCCTTGATTTTGTTTCTTAACTGTTACATCGTTTATTTTCCATTCCAATTCGTTAGCACTCCAATCAAGTGTGTAAATAAAATATCCTTTATTTAAATCTACACCCTTAATCTTAAATAGGTTCTTTTGCGGTGCATCTTCATTGCCCCAAAAATTACCAGAATTTAATTTTCCTCCATTAACTGTTTTTAGAATGTCAATATGCGGAAGACTTTTATCTGCAACCATCCAAAATGAATTTTGAACTTGAGAAGGATTCCTTAGCTTAATCTTAGCTTCAAATCTTCCATACTTTTGCTTAAATGAGTTTCCAGTATTTAAAATAGCCGAAGTGTAATCGAACTGTTCAGGAACAAAACCTAAATTTGGTTTCCATGTTAATCCTTCTTGCTTTTCTTTACGAGCTTGTAAGGCTGCTGTTGTTCCTGAAACTTTAATATTTTCACCTTCGGTAAACACGTGCAAGTCATCCTCTAATGAATATCCTTTATCAAGTAATTGATCACCCCAATAATAACGTGTAATCCATTTTGAAGAATCTAAAGAACCTGAATCAAACTCTTCTGCAAAAGTAAGATTCCATTTTTTAAGTTCTACAAAAGGATCTTTAGCTTTTAGTTTAAAGAATTTTACAAACTTATCACTTGATTTTAATTGCTCATATTCTTTCAATTTTTGAAAATCATCCGTTTTCTCAAATCGTTTTTTATCCAACAAAAAATTCTTTTCTTGTTGAAATTCTTCCGAACTAATTTTTTCTTCCAGTTGATAATATTTTTTCAGATCAGAAGAATTATCAATCTCATTAAAAATTCGTAAAGCTTTCGATTTTTTAAACTTAAAATACTCTTTAATACGAGCAGATGATTTCAACTTTTTATATTCATTCCATTCCTCAGCTTGTTTCTTTTTACTAAATCCCGATGATTTCACAATCGTCTCCAATTCTTGAAATCTTTGCAAATCTTCCGATTTTTGAACCAACTGATAAGTACTTAATTCAGAAGAATCTTTTAAGCGAAAATAAATTTTGAATTTCTTAGATTTCTGGAAGCGTTTAAATTGTTTCTCATCCTGATACAAATCACTTCTCTTATAGCTTTTACTCTCTACACTTTTTCGGTTTCTTTTGAATTCATCAGATAAAACATATATCTCCAATTCATTAAAATGCTTCAACTCTTCCGATTTCGAAAACAATTCAAATTCTTCAAAATCACTTCTAAGTTCGTCTCTCTTTTTCTCAATAGCAACTGTATTAGATGCTCTACGAAGTTTGGATGCTAAAAAAAAGCTCATATTATTTTAATTTCTAGGATAAAAAACGAATGCCCAATTTATACATAATCGGTAAATATTCATAATCCGAATTTGTATGATATTAGAGAATGAATCGACGATTATTGTTTTACAAAGTGATAAGTGATACTACCCATCTGTTCAGCTGGACTCGATGTACTTACATTAAATTTGGTTTTAAATGAAGCTCCAACAGCAGCTTCAAATAAACAGTCATCCTGTACACCTGAATCTTTTTTCAACACTTTGGCATCAATAACCTTCCCACTTTGGTTTACAACAATTTGTACAACAATTTTACCTTCACCTTCGCATTTAAAAACCGGAATTGGTAAGTAGATCTTATGTCGCCCTTTTAAACTATAATAAACACTACTAGGACCACTATATTCAATACTTTGCAAAGAATCCAAAACTCTCTGTTTTTCTTTGGCTTCAGCCAGGCTTATGCTATCCAATTTATAGTCATCTGATTTACTTCTTCCATCGGGAGCTTCATCAGATCCATACTCATCTAAATTCTTACGAATTTCGTCTATCATATTCTCAACCTTCTGTTTAGGATCAGAATTTGATTTTTTAACGTTTTGGTTTACGGCAATTGATCGAAGAAGTTCGTCTACACTCTTAGTTATTTCAGAATTTTTTTCTTCCAGAACTTTTTCAATCTTCTCTTGTTCCTCTTTAAGAATCTGTTCTGCTACTTCAGGTGGAATATCAATAAAAATTTCTGGTTCTATAAATTCTCTTTTAGTATTTAATTTAAAGGAAAATAAAAGGATTAAAAGTAACATGTGGAATGCCAATGTACCCATTACCCCATATTTATTTCTCTTTAGAAAACCAGAAAACTCAGATACTAGATTAGAACCAAACGCAACTATTCGTTTGCTTATAATTTTTAATATATCTGAAAGTGAGTCCATCGATTAAGCGATAATAAAATTTGATTTTGCAATAATAACGATTCTAATACAAATTTATTAAGAAATAACGGCTATCATGCATTATCATTGCGAATACTAAAATAAAAAAGCCGCTTAAACTTAATTAAGCGACTTTTTGGAACTTTTATTATCTGAATTTACTAAAACTTTCGTTCTTTTATTAAGTTACCATTGGCATCCCAAATGAACCAGATTCCAACTTTTTCTCCCTCTTTGTATTCCATTTCGTAACGCAATACTCCATTATCATCCCAAATATACCATTTGCCATGCTTCTTATTACGTTTGTAATTGGCTTCGGCAATTTTAATCGATTGATCATTCCACGTGATCCAGGTTCCATCCATTAAACCTCGCATATAAGACCGAACCTCCTGAATTTTTTCATTCTCAAAAAAGAGCGTAATTTTACCATTGCGCTTTCCCTCCTCTAAATTCATTTCAATTCTTTTGGCACCACTCTCATAAAATTCGGTGTATGTTCCAGTATATAAATCGCCTGATGTATTGTAGTATAATCCTTCAATTTCCTCTATTGCCTGCGAGAACGAATGACTTGCTGCAAGACACAATATAAGACTAACTACTACTTTTAAACTCTTAATCATTTACTCTTAATTAATCCTTTTTAAGTACCAAACGGATCACATTATTCACTCCGCTTACATTTACATTCTTCAACTTATTGTCGGTATAAGAAATATAACTCGACAAAACATTGTAATTACCAGGAACTACATTACCAATCTTAAAATTTCCATCAAAATCGGTATATACAGTTTCTTCTGATCCTTCAAATCGAATAGCAACACCTGCTAATGCTTCTCCTGTTTCAGTATCCAAAACAACACCGGTAAGGCTTGTTGTTTCTATTGCTGCTGCTTCTGCCGCTGCCAATTCTCTGTCGCCTTCAGGCGTAACTACTTTTATTGCCTGGCTTTCAAAACCAATTGCTAGTAGTACGATAAAAAGAAAAACAAACTTTTTCATTGTCTCAAAATTTTTCGGTTTTAGTATTCTTTATCTAACTGATTTAGTTTGACATCCAATCGTTTTTTTTATTAAATTAGATATCAACAATTAATTCTCTCTTACATAGAGGTTTATTTTCCTCTTAAGTACATAACAAAAGTAGGACTGTTTAATTAGATACAGATTAGGGTAGGCTTATCAAAACCTTAAGTGTCGGTTAACTTTTTATTTAGATAATATTACAATACGAAAAAGGTGAATATTTCTAGAACAAGCTCTATGTGGTGGAATGATTTTGTCAATCTTTTTTATCCCAATTTATGTCAGGCATGCGGCAATTATTTGTTTAAAAATGAAATTTCTATTTGCACCAAATGCTTATACGATTTACCCACAACCAATTTTCATTTAGAAAAGAATAACCCAGTATCGATTCTATTTTGGGGAAGAGTAAAAATAGAATATGCAGCAGCATATTTTACTTTTGCCAAAGGGAGTAAATTTCAAAAACTGATTCACAAATTAAAATATCACAACCAACAAAATATTGGTATTGAATTAGGAAAACACTTAGGCAATCAGTTAAAAAAATCAGATTATTTTAAAGATATTGATTTGGTTGTACCGGTACCCTTGCATCCTAAAAAGCAAAAAATTAGAGGATTTAACCAAGCTGAAATTGTGGCGAATGGTATTGCAATTAGTACAAAAGTTCCAGTTGAAGTAAAGAATTTATATCGATCGGTTCATACACAATCGCAAACAAAAAAGAACAAATTGGAACGTTGGCAAAATGTAGATAATATATTCAGGCTAAAAGATGAAAATCAATTTGCCAACAAGCACATTCTCCTGGTTGATGATGTTGTAACAACCGGTTCAACCTTAGAAGCTTGTGCTCAGGCAATTTTACAAGCAAATAATGCTAAAGTTAGCATTGCGACACTAGCCTATGCTTAATGTATTTATTCCGCATCAATAAACTTATATCCAACACCTTTTACTGTTTGGATAAATTTATCACCTATTTTCTCTCTTAATTTTCGAATGTGAACATCAATTGTCCTATCTCCTACAATAATTTTTTCACCCCAAATTGCAGCATATATTTCATCGCGAGTAAAAACTTTTTGTGGACGAGATACCAGAAGAATAAGCAGTTCAAATTCCTTTCTTGGTAAGGAAAATTCTTTTCCATTTTGAATGATCAAATATCTTTCTCTATCAATAGATATGTTACCTATAGTAATTAATCCATTGGATACACTTGAAGTATCACCAGAAATTCGACCAGCACGTTTTAATAATGCTTTAACTCTACTTATAAAAACTTTTGGTTTTATAGGCTTGTTAATATAATCGTCTGCTCCAGCTTCGAAACCTGCAATTTGTGAATAATCTTCTCCTCGAGCTGTTAAAAATGAAATCAATACATCTGCAAACTCAGGAAGCGATCTAATTTTTTCACAAGTTTCAATACCATCCATTTCTGGCATCATTACATCTAAAATGATTAAGTGAGGATGAAATTTTTTAGCTTTTTCAATTGCTTCTCTTCCATCAGCTGCAGTCGAAACTTGGAATCCTTCTTTTTTTAGGTTGTAACTTAAAAATTCCAGAATGTCAGCTTCATCGTCAACCAGTAATATTTTATAATTGCTACTTTCCATTCGGCTTTGGTTGTTTAGTTTTTATTATTTTGATTTATCAAGAGCGAAAGTAAAACTAGTACCTTCACCGTATGTGCTACTTACATTTATGTTTTGATTGTGAGCATCAATAATGTGTTTTACAATTGCCAGTCCTAATCCCGAACCTCCCATATTTCGTGATCTACTCTTATCAACTCTAAAAAATCTTTCAAAAATACGTGGTAAATTATCCGTTTCAATACCAATTCCATCATCTCTAATCTCAACAAGAACTTTATTGTCCATGCTCATCACTTCAATTGTAGTGGTTCCATGATCTCTACCATACTTAATCGAATTTACAATTAAATTATTGAGTACCTGAAAAATTTCCTTCTTATCAGCATACACAAACTTAGGTACAGATGCTCCTGGATTAAATATCAGTTTAATACGATTTTTCTTAGCTCGCATTTCCTGCATTTCAATCACTTCGTTTATTAAATCGATAATATTAAATCTCTCGCACAAAAGTTTCAATTCGCCTGATTCAAGCTTCGAGATCACTTCTAAATCTTTTACAATAGTGATCATTCTATTGATGCTTTTCTCTGTTCGTTCCAAATAACTTCTGTTTATCGATTTGTCCTCAAGCCCTCCATCAAGAAGAGTTAAAATATATCCTTGTATATTAAAAATAGGAGTTTTTAATTCATGAGATACATTTCCAATAAACTCCTTCCTATATTTTTCCTGCTTTTTTAATTGTGCTACCAATGAACCTCTATTCTCACTCCACTCCTGAACTTCTTTTTCTGCTTCAGCCAAAATATCATCAGTTTTAACTCTTTCTCCCAATTCCTGATCAATAAGCTGAGTATCATGAATTGTTTTATAAAGCATTCTAATTTTTGAGTACAAAAATCGATTAAGAAAATATTTACTTATTGTATAAGTTCCCCACCCTATTAAAACGGTATATAATGGTATATACCAATAATTTTCAAAAAATAAATGGAGTGAAAAAGCCAGTAAAACCAATCCAACTACCGCTAGACTAGTAAACAAACTCACTTTTGTTGATGATATTAATTTCATATTTGTTTTTATACTATTTCAAAATGTAGAAATCTTATTTGCTTAAATAGGTAGTAAACAATGGATTTTTACAATGTTTTCCGTGCAGCAAATATTTAAATAAAAGTAGGATAATTTCTGAAATAGAAGTTAACTTTTCGTTAATCTTATTGTAATTCAAGCTATTGAATCTTAATATTTTCTTAACAATTAAGCAATATTTTTAAAAACTGCTCTTCTTCCTGACCAAATATTATCTACTCACAAAAACAAATTGAACACTTTTTTTCTTCCAATTCTTCAATTTTAGATCTCAAAAAATCATTATATAAATTCCTGTAATTTTTTTGTAATCCTTTTGTCATTTTAATGAAATTCACAATATATGAGCCTTTAAAAACATAGCCTTCATGCGAATTTAAAGTGTTTTATATACTCACTTATTAACACCTTTTTCATACTGTTTTAACATTCACTTTTCCTCTTAACCTACTAGTAACATCAAACCTGATTTTTGATAATTTTTAATTAAGATCCAATTATCGTTCTACTCACATTACATTCTTAAAATCGCATTGTAATTCGAAAGTAAATATCGTATTGACTTATTAATTAAAAAATGACAAAGCAAGTTTTATTAGTTTTAGTACTAACTCTTTTCTCAATCGGTTTGTATGCGCAAAATGGAAGCATTTCGGGAAATGTAAAAGATGGAAAAACCGGAGAAGCATTAATTGGAGCTTCTGTTTACATTGATGGAACTACCAATGGAACAGTTACCGATTTTGATGGAAATTATACCATTACCAATGTAGCAGTAGGAACCGTAATTGTAAAATGTTCCTTTATCTCATACGAAACCTCGGTAAAAAATAATATTCAAATAAATTCGAATAAGAGTATCACTGTTGATTTTATAATGGGAGAATCAACCGTTGCTTTAAATGATGTAAAGGTCATTGCCAAAGCAAACCGAGAATCTGAAGTTGTTCTTTTAATAGATCAAAAAAAATCAATAGGAATCAAACAATCCATTGGTGCTCAAGAATTAGCATCTCAAGGTGTTTCTGATGCAGCTACTGCTGCTTCGAAAATATCTGGAGTTACCAAAAACGAAAGTTCAGGAGATGTATATGTAAGAGGCCTAGGAGACAGATATCTATCTACTACAATGAATGGTTTGCCAATTCCATCTGAGGATGTAAATAAAAAGAACATTGATTTAAAAATGTTCTCTACTGATTTAATTAAAAATGTTAGCATTAGCAAAACTTACTCTGCTGATAATTACGCAGACCAGGCTTCCGGTAATATTGATATTGTTTCTAAAACCTATAATGAAAAAATATCTTTTGGAATTTCTACAAAAGTCAATACAAATGTTTTAAAAAGTGGCGTATTCGACAATTTTAAAAGCACACAAAATAAAAAAGATTTAAGTCTGGGATTTTACGATCAACCATACAATACCTTAAATGCAATCAATCTGCAAAGTTGGAATACCGAAACAAAAAATTTACCAATAGGATATGATTTTTCCATTTTGGCTGGTAAAAAGTTTAAATTATTCAAAAAAGATTTATCTGTTTTTGCCACTCTTTCTCATGAAAATGAATCGGAATATTCTGATGGTGTATTCAAAAAATACAGATCAAATGTTTTAGATGAGTCATTTACCGATGCTGAAACTTTTAAAACAAAAGTAAACACAACCGGCTTGTTGAATTTGAATTATGACATTAATGCAAATCACAATATTAGTTTAAATACAGTTTGGGTACATAAAACATCCGATGAACTTTACGAACAAGGACGAAACGGTGAAGGATATGTATTCGATCAGGATCCTCAGGAATATGGGGCATTTGTAAGAGATCAAAATTTGAAAGAAACTAATTTATTGATTTCTCAGTTATTGGGTTCACATACAATTGGTGATCGAAATAAAATCAATTGGGCAATTGCTTACAATTCAGTAAAAGCTGAAGAACCAAATAGAATTCGAAACGAAGTAAATATTCTTGACGAAAATACTGTACAATTTGCGCACGTAGGAGATTTCCAACAAAGAAAATCACAACAAAATATCGAAGATTCAGAAATAAACGGATACCTAAAAGATGAATTGAGCTTAATAAAAAGGAACGACAAAAAACTGAAATTAAAATTTGGTGGCAATTTCAGAATGAAGGAAAGAGATTTTAATTCTCTCTTTATTGGTGTTAGAGCAAAAGGCGTTCAGGTAAATTCAATTGACAATTTAAATCAGGCTCTATTAGACCAAAGCCTATACAGTAGCAATACTTTAATAATTCGAGAAAGAAAGCCTGATACTTACAATGCCAATTTAGATGTTTATTCTGCCTTTTTAAATACTGCTTTTCAATTGAATAAACTTTCGGGTACTATTGGGCTACGATACGAAAACAACAAACTTGAAATTGATTGGGATGTTGCCAACTACGTTGGACGAATTGGAAATCTTTCAAATGATTACAATAATATTTTACCTACCATCAATTTAAAATATCAGTTAACTGATAAAAGTGCATTGCGGTTAGCAGCAAGTAAAACCATAACTCTTCCTGAATTTAAAGAGTTGGCACCTTTCGAATATGTTTCGCCAACAGGTCGTGTAACAAAAGGCAATCCTGATTTAAAAAATTCGGAAAATTACAATCTGGATGTAAAGTGGGAAATGTTCCCAAGCGCCAAGCAGTTATTCTCTGTATCTGTTTTCTATAAAATGATTAATGATCCAATAAATCTGGCTTTATCAAGAGGATCATCAGGTAATTTTATCTACCAAAATACAGGTGATAAAGCCAATGTTTATGGACTTGAACTGGAAAGCAGATTTGCACTAATTAAACCAGAAAATAGTGAAAATCCAGAACTAAATATGGTCTTGAACGCAACAAAAATGTGGTTCAAGCAAGATCTATTGGAAGAGTTCCAATACAATAAAAAAACAGAAACCGATTTGCAAGGAGCTTCTGATTTTATATTCAACGGATCATTAAATTATTCAAATAATAAAGAGAAAGAATTTGCTGCGACACTAACAGGCAACTATTCATCAGATAAAATATTTGCTCTTGGTGCTCCTGAAGATAAAACCTATAGTGATACCTTCTTTAATAATGAAATTATAGAAAAAGGATTTGTGACACTGGATGTAACAGTAAGTAAAAAATTATCCAATCGATTCTCCATAAAATTTTCCGGAAAGAACTTGTTGAATCCTAAAATTGAGCAAACACAAAAAATTCAACCTATTTCGGGTGAATCAACAAACGAAATTGTAAAATCTTATAAAAAAGGAATGAACTTAAGTTTAGGACTTAAGATCAATCTGAATTAAGAAAACTAAATAACTTTTTATATTCCAAAATTGAAATTGAAATGAAAAAATTAACAATTAAAATCTTAGGGCTTGCAATTTTAGCTATGCCAATTTTATCAAGTTGTTCAGACGATAACGATGATCCAACCCCAACACCTGTCGAAGGAGTAATTCAATTACTGGAAGATGGTGAAATGAACGGAACATTAACTGAAAATTATACACTTAAAGCTTCAGTGCAATACAATCTATCAGGCTCCTTTATTGTACCAGATGGTATGAAACTAAGCATTCCTGCCGGAACTGAGATTATCGCCGATAATGGTGGTACAGGTGTTTACATTGCTGTCTTAATGGGCGGTCAGATCGATATCCAGGGAAGCGAAAGCAATCCTGTTGTAATGTCTTCGGTAGCCGGTAATGCGGGAGATTGGGGAGGTTTAACCATTTGCGGTAAAGCTACAACTACTGCTGGTGCTAATTCTGAAGCTGAAGTAGGTGGTTTCATTTACGGTGGTACTGAGGATACAGATAATTCAGGTTCTATCAAAAATCTTGTGATAACAGGAACCGGTGCTCAAATTAATTCTGAATCACAATACAATGGTGTTTCTTTTTATGCTGTTGGTTCAGGAACAACTGTGCAGAATATAGCTGTTATTAACGGTGCTGACGATGGAGTTGAATTTTTTGGAGGAACTGTTTCGGTAAGCAACTTGTTTTTACAAAACAACGAAGATGATGCCATTGACTGGACTGAAGGTTGGAGCGGTACAATTACCAATGCTTACGTTGAACATACCATTCAAGATTTTTCTACAGTTGTTGAAGGTGATAAGGTAAACAACAATCCAAAAATTGTAAATCTTACAGCAGTTTCAACCACTGGCGGAACTGCCTTACAGTTCAAAAAAGAATCTGGTGCTACAATTACTGGCTTATCATTAAGTGGATATGCTAAAAGTATTGATATGAAAGATGACGGTCCGTTGACCAATGTTATTATTGAAAGTGAAAATGCTGATCCTTCAAAAAGTTACAATACAGCCGCAACTGTTGATCCTTCAGGTTGGACTTGGGTTGATGCTGAAATTGCTGTTGTTGAAGAACTATCAGGAAATGTAACAAGTGATGTAACTTTAGATGCAAACAAATCATACCGTTTAACAAGTTCGTATATTGTACAAGATGGTGCAAGTTTAACCATTCCTGCAGGAACTAAAATTCATGCTGATGCTGGTGGAACGGAAGTTTATATCGCTGTTTTAATGGGCGGAACTATAAATATAAACGGTATTGCAAACAATCCTGTTGTAATTTCATCGGACCAGGGACAACCTGGTGACTGGGGTGGATTAACCATTTGTGGTAAAGCAACAACTACAGCTGGCGCTAATTCAGAAGCTGAAGTTGGTGGTTTTATTTATGGCGGATCAAATGATACTGATAACTCAGGATCAATTGAATACCTTGTAATTAAAGGAACGGGAGCACAAATAAATTCAGAATCACAATACAATGGTGTTTCTCTTTACGCTGTTGGTTCGGGTACCACCATCGAAAATGTAGCAGTTTTGAATGGATCAGATGATGGAATTGAGTTTTTCGGGGGAACTGTCTCTGTAAGCAATCTTTACCTTGAAAATAACGAAGACGATTCGGTAGATTGGACCGAAGGATGGAACGGAACTGTAACTAATACATATATTTCTCATACTATCGCTGGTTTCTCAACTGCTTTCGAAGGCGACAAGATCAATAACAATCCTACTTTTATAAATGTTACTGCGGTTTCTACTGTAGACGGAACAGCTTTGCAATTCAAAAAAGAATCAGGCGCAACAATTACAGGTTTACACCTTGATGGTTACGCAATAGATCTTGACATGAAAGATGCTGGTGCTTTAGCAAACGTTCAAATAGAAGGTGCTGATGCTGACGCCACTTTACTAACAGGTGAAACTAATAAATATACTTTGAACAGTGGTAAAAATGCTACTGCAATTGATATTTCAAGTTGGACCTGGATTGAGGCTGAACTGTAATAAAATTCACAAACTATAGTAAAGGCAGGCTCTTCTGAGTCTGCCTTTTGTTAATCCTTACATTAAGAATACAAGCTTGATGTATTATAAATTAATCGAAAGAACTTTAAGAATCCTCTATTTACAACATACAATTAGGGGGTTCGGATGAAAATACATGTACATTTTATAAATATAAAATCAACTCGGACGAAAATACAAAGGGGGTATTTGTTGCTCCTATAGGGTGTGGATGAAAATACATGTACATTTCATGAATTAAAAATCGACTCGGATGAAAATACAAAGGGGTGTTGAGAACACATACAAGGCATGTATGAAAATACGAGCACTTTTCGTGTGTAGAAAATCAGCTCGGACGAAAATACATAAGGGGTAATAGTATTGCTAAAATGGTCGGATTTAAATCTAAAACACACTTATCTCTTTATTTCCATTTTTAATTCCTTCCAATAATCCAATCCTTCTTCCAGCGAACAAACTTTAATCTTGTATTTTTTATAAAGCATTTTTCCAGCTTCTATGCTTCTTTCTCCATATTTGCAATACAGCAGAAATACTTTCTCCTTTCCCAAAGAATCAATTATCTGAACTAATTTTTTTGAATCTTCAGCCAGAATTGCATTTTCAATATGACCTTTCTTAAAATCTTTTTTTAAGCGAACATCTATAACAACTGCATTAGGATTTAACTTGGCTACTCTATTAAACTGTTTCGGACTCAATACTTGGATCGTATCATTCTGAGAAAATGAAACTTGAGATAGACAAACCCAAAAAAGTAATATCAGGTATTTTAAAGAATTCATAAGACAAATTTTTAGTAAGATGATTCTTAATAACGAATCATTTTTGATTCTATTCTTCTTCTATCCAGAAAAAATCGGACATGATATCATTTGATACAAAAACACCATCATCGCAAAGAATCAGTGAGTTATTCTCATTGCGAATATGATTCGATTGAATATATTTTTCAGCCTTCTTAACACAATGATGATACAATTGTTCACCAAACAACTCCTTAACCTGATCTAAATTCATTCCCCAGTATGTTCTCAACGAAGTCAATACAAAATCGTTAAATCTGTCATAAAAACTTAAATTTTCCTTCTCTGAAAAATCTTTATTCTCATTAATCGCCTTCATGTATTTGTAATTGTGAGCAATATTCCATTCTCTTTCCTGTAGGTTATAGGAATGAGCCGATGGTCCAATTCCCAAGTATTGTTTTTGCTGCCAGTAACTCGAATTGTGTCGAGAAATGTATCCATCTTTAGAAAAATTAGAAATTTCATAATGAATAAAGCCATTCTCACGAGCAGAGTCAATCAAATATTTGAATTGCTCAAAACTCTCCTCTTCATCCATTTCTTTTAACTGTCCTTTTTCCAGTTTTTTAGCAAAAACAGTATTCGGATCATACATTAAATGATAGGAAG
>Ga0209379_10001796_pt1 | contig 13573 bp, 15 predicted proteins | sample tdDd001_FD_187124 | JGI IMG/M metagenome (GOLD analysis project Ga0209379, IMG submission 187124) | Marine sediment microbial communities from the Atlantic coast under amendment with organic carbon and nitrate - tdDd00.1 (SPAdes)... | ecosystem: Environmental > Aquatic > Marine > Coastal >...
CACTCTTTAAGTCGCGGTAAGCAACTTTAACTACTTCTTCAACTAATTCCTTAGCATCAATCGGAGCATTCAACACCAAGTCTTGTCCTGGTTGTAAATTAACTCCCTTTCTCAAAAAAAGATTTGCATATTTCTCTAAATTATTCATTTTTTTCACCTCTTAAATGAATTTTATCATAAAAAAATAACTTGTGCCATTTAATTTATCTTTGAATCATCTGTTAACTTTCATATCCTAATTTCATCACATGCACTATACATAATGTTCAGTAGTGTATCAATTTCAGTCTGAGCTGTAACTCTATTAATCAATATTATGATATTTCACTCTTCTTACCACTTTTGCAGATTAATTTAACTGAAGTTCTTTTGGAATCTTCGACTATTAATACCAGCTAAGCTTTCAGCATTTTGATAAATAATTTCAAAGCTTGGTCCAATTACTTTTCCATATTCAATCAATTCATACTCTATGCTAATCCCCATTGACTTCCAAATTTATTTGATTCATTCCTTCAGTCTAATTTTATGATACAATTTAATTATGTCAAAATTATGTTAAAATAAACATTTTCGCATATAATTCATTGAAAGGGGATATTTATGTATCAAGAAATCAAAGTTTTAGATTATATGAATGATATCGTTAAAAATTTACGTAAAGGAATCACAATTACACCAACAGTTGATGGTGTAGCTAACCCAATGACTATTTCATGGGGACATATCGGTGTTGAATGGAACAAGTTAACTTTCATCACTTATGTTAGAGGAAGTAGGCATACGTTCTCAATGCTTGAAAAAGCAAAATCTTTTACTGTTAATATTCCGTTTGATGAATCAGCAAAAGAAATTATTAAATTCTGCGGCTCAAATAGTGGAAGAGATTTCGACAAAGTAAAAGAATTAAGTCTTGAAACGATTCCAACTAGGGAAATCGATGGTTTTGGCTATAAGCAAGCGCCATTAACATTAGAATGTAAAGTTGTTTATCGTCAATCTCAAGATAAAAATCAAATTCCAAAAGATTTCGTCGAAAAATTCTATTCAAAAGAAATTTCTGACCACGACAATTTCCATACAATGTTTTATGGTGAAATCGTCGATGCCTACATATTAAAATAAATCAACCTAGTTGATTTATTTTTTTACATACTCTGGGTTCTTTTTTAACTCATGGTAAATTACAAGTTGAAAATCTACATCACTGATAACTTCTTGATTACCAACTGATGATTTAAATGTTTCCACTTCCTCTTCTCCATTTAGATATTCGATTGCAATAATATTTAGATTTCTAATTAGATATGCTTTATATCGTTGACCAACCGGACAAAGATATACCACCTCTCCATTTCCAGACAATGCATTTTTTATATACGCAAAAGATTCTAAACCATCTTTTATAAACTTTGCCTTCTCGTATTCCATACTTTCAGACAATTCTATCATTTTTATTTCAATCATTTTCTTAAATAGAGGAAATTGTTTTTGTGTTTTAAGTAGTTCTCCTAGAAATAACTGCGTTTCTACCAACTCACTATTTGATAGTCTTTTAGGAATAATATTAAAAGATATTTGATTATTAAAAGATGTTATTGGCGAAATCTTATCTATAAAACTTTTGAAGTCCTCAACTTTTTCTTTATTTCTAAAGGGTCCATAGCCAACTAGTGAACCTTGATCATTAGTAACAGATAAGACTGAGTTATTCGCTAAGCAAAGATAAACATATCCATCTCTTTTCTTGAACTGCTTATTATATAGTGGTCTTTTTTCTCTTATTAATTGAATTTCTAAGAGCATTGCATCTAGATGAGTCTCAGTTACTAGTATTTCAATAGTCTCCACAAACTTAACCATTCGATTCAACTTTTCAAATTCATGCGATTTCTTAAAGTAACTTCTTACTCTTGAGTAGAGTTCTTTGCTCTTCCCTACATACATTATCAACCCGTCTTTATCAACCATTTGATAAACACCAGGGGCTTTAGGAATATCTTTTAAAGTTTCTTTTGTGTAAAACTTTTTTTGAAAAATAATATTCTCCATACTACCACTCTTTCTCTTAAATCCTTACATTAGTTACATATTGAGTACTTTTAACAAGAAAATAGTTTGTTATCTTCTAACTTTTTCGTTTATTGTATCATAAAATTAGATAATCTATTATTTAAATAGGTAAATAGGTTCTTATTGATGTTAGAACATGAAAAAGGTTGAAGAGTAAAAGAATTAGTAACAACTTAGCAAATAAATTCAAATTAAAAAGAATAGTGCCAATCGGCACAATTCTTCTTTATTTTATATAATTTTAAAATATTCCTTTATCATCTTTGCGACGACTCCAGGTTCAAGATTTTCGTTATTTATTCTTAAATAATTTTCAAAAGTTAACTCACCCTCATTCGAAACTAAACGATGTCTTTTCATTGAACTTGGTAACTCTGCTTTAGTTCGTTCAAGATTTCTCTTACTCGGCTTTTTAGCTAAACGATTTTCTGATATATTTCTCTCCATTCTTGTTTCAAGTGATGATATTAATTCTACAAAAAAAACGTTATGATCTTTGAAGATATCTCGTACAGTTTCAAGATATTCCCACTCGCTTTGAGCATCAAAATCGCAAACATAAGTAAAAATCATTCCTTCAGTATTTTGTTTAGCGAATTCCTCCATTGCAATCTCTCGGATAGCTTTATTTAACCTATTGAATCCTGGTGTTCCATACTCAAATAAAGTTAGAGCTAGCTCAAGAGAAACATGATTATGAAGCAATCTTGTATTTGTAATCTTCGCTAACTCTTCACCAACAGTCATTTTACCTACTGCTTGTGCCCCAATAATAAAAACTAAATCCATCAAACCCCTCCTTGCTAGTTATTTAATTAATTCGTGTGTACTATATTTCTTTTTCTTTCTAACATATACAAATAGAATTGTATATATTATGATAAATGGTAAGTTCAATCCTGAACCAATTGCATCTAGTCCTTTAAAAGTATTTTCTATCTCATCAGACCTTTCAAGTTCATCTAAAATATAATCAAACTCTTGATACAACTGATCCCCATCAAAAAGCTTCACGTTAATTAATTCTGTAAGGCTTACTTGATATACATTTATATGTTTTAACGGCTTTCTAGAAAGAGTACTTTGAAAATGGTCTCCCTCTTTATAAACAATTTTATACTCTGAAACTAAATATAAACTATTATGACTATCAATATATATAGATAGATCGTCAGACTCTACATCTAATTTGTAATAAAAATCTGTTGTTGCAAAATGATTAAGCATTGCCTCATCATGAGACATACCTTTAAAAAGTTGAAATTCAATTGTATTTTTAATCATACTAAAAGTAAATATAATAATTGTTAGTCCAAACAATAAATGAAAAAGATAATTCCAATAAATATTTTTGGGTCTTTGTTGCATTATATATATTAATTTAAACATTTTTACCCCTCCTCACCTAGAAATTCCTCTAATGAAATCCCTACCTTAAACAAATTCTGCTCGAGTTCTTGTTTCAATTCTTTAATATATAGCCATTTAACATCCTCTATCACTTTGATATCGTCTGTTATTGTCATGCCAACACCTTGCCTTTTAATCAAAACTCCCAACTCAACTAAGTAATTAGTTGCATTCTGAATAGTTTTTGGCGTTACTTGGTATTCTTTTGCGAGTGCTCGAACACTCCTCAGGACATCACCTTGCTTCAATTCATTCATTAGTATAAGCCTAAAGATATCTTGAGCTATTTGAACATATACTGATTCTCGATTTGAGAAATGCATTATTTCACCAGCTTTCTCGATGCAATAGCACTAAAAATTAATGATATGATAATGAACAGTCCCACAAAGATATAGAATAAATATACATTTAAATTACTGATTTGGTTTAATACAACCATAGTAATTACTACTGCAAGAATTATATAATAACAAATTAGTTGAATCTTTCTCACTGCTACGTAATCACTTTTAGAGATAACGTCAGTTTCAACATTGGTTAAATTATCAGTTTTTCTAAGATTGTACATTACTAGAGCATACATCATAATTAGATGAGTAATATGCAAGGGAATATTATGCAGGAAAACATACACGATAACAATACCAAAACTCAACAGGTATCTATATCGCTCTAGTCGCTTATACTCTACGTTATTCATAGACGAAAACATGATTAAGATTTTATATCTTTGAGAAATGATTATTTTGATTATTAAAACAAGCATAATCATTACTACTACTGTATAAAAACTATATTTTTCTAAACCAAATAATCCGGTTGTTCCACCCATTAAATATAAAGCAGGAAGAGTGAAAATGAAAGTCTGAAAGGTTATTTGTAAATATAGCGCTAAATAATCTTTAGTTCGAAAATTTTGCATTTCCAGCACCTCCAAACATACAAATTATATAGTCAGCAATCAACATTATCATTAATGGAACTAGAACACGGAATGAAGATTCCATAAAACTACCTATAATCACTTCCTCTTTAATAATTTGTTGAAAAAAAGTAATAAAAATCACATATGGAAGTACCCTTAAAATATAAGAAAGTTTACTTCCTATTTTGACTGATATAGGGTTCTTAGCTGTGAAATTCAAATAAATCATAAAGAAAAGTCCCATATTACACAACTTCAAAGCGTATAGTAGTAACCAATTATATTCTAAAGGTATGGATTTATAAAGTAATGAATTTACGCAGAAAAATGACACATAAAGCCCTAACTGGACTAGTAACATTTCAAACATAATAACCAAATCCCACTCAAATAAGTTAAACTTAAGATTTCTCATAAGTTCAAACATATTCTTTCGAGATAATATAATATGAATGTTCTTTCCAAAAGTAATAAAGACTGATGCAAAAAAATAAATAAGTGAGACAACTCGGTATGGGTCATAATCCGCAGTTATTGAACTAATGTTGAATGCAAACGGAAGGAATGCAAATATAAAAAATAGCACTATAGTTTGCTTGTTATAATACGGGTTAGTTTCTTTTGTTAAATCGCTAATTTGATTTTTAGCTCTTTTAGCATTTAGTATCATAATAACTCCCCCTCACTATATAAGTTTTTATATATTTGAAATATTTCATCATTAATCATCTCATCAATATTTGTTTGCCTAACCAATCTTCCTTCTTTAAGAAAGTAATAACAATCAAACGAATTATTGATTGTATGCAAGTCATGACTTGAAACTATTACTGTTTTACCATCACTTATCTTATCAATAATCATCCTTAAAATATCATCGCGGTAGATTTGATCGATACTCGAGAATGGTTCATCAAGTAAATAATAATTTACATTTCTCGCCATATTACAAACTAATATTAGTAAGAGCTGCTTACCTTTTGATAATTCAATAAATTTAGTAAATAAATCAATTTCATACAGGTCTATATATTTCGCTGCATATTTTGCATCAAAATCTGGATTGAGTTTCTTAAAAGCCTTAATATATCTAAGTACTGTAAAGTACAGTGGAGCAACAACGGTTGCAGTCCCTTGGTTTATAACGTCACATATTGACATGTGTTTCAAAAAATTGGTACGGATTTCTTCACCATCTACAACAATTGACCCATTTGTATAATGCCTTCCAATTAAAGATTGAAATAATGTTGTCTTACCAGCTCCATTAGGACCTACCAAAGCATAAGCTTTTCCTAACTCAAATTCACAAGATATGTTATGAATACCAACATCTGTGTGGTGGTGAAATGAATGGTTATAGATCTTGATCATCCTGATCCCCCTTTATCTCTACTCTAAATTTTTCAATGAATATTTCCTTCAAACTCATATTTTTTAATTGTTTCATCTTATCTAAGTCTTCTACTCCTAGAATAGATGAATCATTAATAAAGATTACTTTATCTAACTTAGTATCTAAATCGTTTAGTTCATGTGAACTAATGATAATAAGTTTATCATCATCAATCTTATCTAGTATCAAATCTAATATTTTTTCTTTAAAAACCATATCTATATTGCTTAGTGGTTCATCAAAAATATAAATATTTCTAACAAATGAAAGAATATAAATACAATGCAACAGCTTTGCTTGACCTCTTGAATATTGTGACATCATTATATTGTTTAAATCTAAATTAAAAATTTTCACTTTATCTAAAAAGTACTCATAATTAAAATAATTTTCATTTTTGTAAATATTGGCAAGAATGCGAGTTTGATTTTGTTGCAATAGCGTTTCATCATCAGTCATGTAAGCAATTTTCTTGATAAACTCTTTAAAATTTGACTCACCACACACACTTACTTCGCCTTTTGACTTATACATACCCGTAATTACATTTAACAAGGTTGATTTACCAGCACTGTTTGGACCTACTAAGCCATAGACGTTTCCTGGCTCTAATTCCAAGTTTATGTTCTTCAACCCTTTTTTTGAACTATACAAGAATGTAAAATCTTTTATTTTTATCATATGCCCCTCCTTCTGTATACTTCGAATATACTCTGTATACTTATAGTATACACTCTTCTCTTATACAGTCAACAGTTTTTTGTTCATTTCTATTATTTGTTAAAAAAAAACTGTATGGATAGATATCCAAACAGTCTTGTTAAATTTATAAGTTAACTCTAAACATCTTGTAATATTCTTTGATTCTAAAACCTTGATTCATAGCATTTTCTAATTCAATTTTCTCTGACTCATCAATGAAGTAAAGAATATCAATCACACTAACATCATTTTTGACTCTAGACATAAATTTTTTCAACAGTTTTTCATAAATTGCTGGAGCTTTATCATCAACAAACAATCCAACTATTTCTTGAAAGACATTACCCTTACGTGCAAATATACTTCCAATAATTTGATCTGCTTCTTTATAAGCATAAACATAAAAATAATCTAAACTATTCACTAAATTATCTGCTTTCCAATACATTTCATTAGCCAACGCATACTTATCATGGAAATCCTTATATTCTGAAAAATTATCTTTTGTTATTTCAATAATATTTGAACAAGCACATTCTATGTTGATATCTTTTTTATAGTCAGTTACAACACTATATTCTGAACATTTATAGTGCTTTGAAAGATATTCTAGAGCTTCTAAATTAGTTGTTGGAAACCCAACGAATAACTCATATCCTTTTCTAACTTCCTTAATATACTTAAAGAATTCATCCATTACAAGTTCATATTCACCGTTAGCCAACATTAAAATGCTTTGGCAATACAAGTCTTCTTCTATCCAAAAAAAGCTACAGACACCACATAGGGTATCACCATCATACGCTGCAACTACTTCAGTTTCCTCTTCACCAAGATATTTTTTAAATCTTTTCTCTAAATCAGCTTTATTGTCATGTCTTGGATAACTTGCCGTTGAGTCATTGAAACTCATCTTAAAAACATAATCTTTTACTTCTTCAAAGTTTTTTACTTTTCTTATTATAATCATTTTAATCCTCCCCATATTACTTCTTTTTTCCTAATATAAAAATTGTATCATTAGTTTATATTTCACTGCTTCTTACAGTTCAATGATTTTAAAATATCAAGAAATTCTTCAGAGTTATCTAAACAGTTTCTTGATATTAATAACTGAAAAAATCAATGTCGGATCCTGACCACATCCCTAACTCCAACAGAGTGTAGGCTTTTTGTAAATGCGCTCTCAGTACTTCAGACACTCTTTCCAATCATACCCATAGATCTCATAATATAACTCTTCAACTATTTAATATCGATATTCCATATGAGTTGTACTTCATTAGGATTATCTTCATAGATATTTTTATTAACGTTTATAAGTTTTGCACCTTGCTTAGCATAAAACTTACAAGCTTTTACATTAGTATTTTGCGTTTCTATCTTCATTCTAGTACAGTTGTGTTCTGTTGCCCAATCAAGACAAGCTTTAAATAGGATAGTCCCAACTCCTTGAGAACGAAATTCTTTGCAAACTCTCAAGTCCCACAGGACTGCGAGGTCACTTTTACCTTCCAGCATGTTTACCCCTTCAGTATCATGAGCAATTATTGCTCCACCGACTACCTCACTATCGTGATAGGCAACAAAGATTGGCCAATTATCAATATTGAATCTCTCACCCAGTCTACTTGGATTATCATCGACTGAATCGAAGTCAACTGAATAGGATTCAACTTTCTTCTCTTCTAGTAGAGTTTCATATTTACCATAGTCTTGCTGTTTTATTTCATATTCATAGTCTACAACAAACGAGATAGGAATTTTACTATATTCTTTTAATATTCGCTTGTTTTCTTTAACAACCTTAATTGCATTCACTTCATAACCACCAATCTAATAATCTCTTCAAAACATAATTTCTATCCTTTACCTTTACGATTTGGCAAACTAATTAAATAAAGCGTTACTTTATCTATACTTCAACTAATTCATTCAGTTTACTTGCAAGACTACTTTTACGAAATCCTTTTCATTATCTAAAGCTAATGACCTTTCCTTTCCTTCATTCTTTGTATGAACCAAATTATCTCTTCAACATTTAAGAGCACAATCATCAAAAGTATAAATAAAATAAGTAAAACACCAAACGATTGATGACCTGTTATCAAAATGAATAATAAAAAGAAACTTAATATATATGAGCATGCACTACTCGCCTCACTAGAAAAGTAGTACTTAAATGTTGATACAAAAAGTAGTAACCCAAACATCAGTCTTCCGGCTCCAAATACGTCATTTTCATTGCTACAAAAATATATAAAGCCAACAAGAAAAAATAATGTCACTACCGGATACAGAACATTTTTATATGTATATCTCTTTTTAAAAAACTTAAGTTTACACATAGTTTCCTCCACTTAGTAAATATATTCAATTATTTAAAATAACTGCGTCAATAACTTTCCAACCGTTTCTTGAATCCTTTACAAGATGCACAACTACAACACATTCACCTTCAGTCCCCTTCACTTTAATTCTAAAGTTCGCTTGACCACTACCATTAGAAGTCGATATAGATCCAGAAGGTATAGTCCCATAGCCTGTAATCTCACCAACAATCTCTTCTACCAGTTCACTTGCTTCAATAGCTTTAAGTGATTTTTCGTAGGGCGTACTATTTTTAAAACCTAGGATCATACCACATGCTAATATAAAGCTAACTAAAGTTAGCACTGCACCTATTATTAGAAATTTTTTTATACTTTTTCCTTTAGATACTTTTGAATTCGCTTCATACTCTTTAATAAATGTATTTTCACCATCTGGTATATTATCAAGTTTTACGACAATAGTACTTGCCATTAAGTCTCCAATTTTCTTACCACTTGTACTAAACAATAAAACTAGAAGTTCAATCGGTAGAATAAATAATGTTAGGTTTCGAATTAATAAGCGTCCCATTCCAGGTAGTTCATCTGGATTATTAGAATTTCTAACACCTATATTATATACTCTTTTTCCAATACTTCTTCCACCAATAATATCTTTAAATATGTATAGCAATGGAATAACCATTAAAAATATACTAAACATAAATGTGTTTGAAATTTTATTATCACTAACCATGATCGGTGTTGTAATTATTATAATGAAAACCATTATTAAAACATGATCCATTAAAAATGAAGTTATTCTTTCACCAATTTTTGCTTTTCTTTTATATCTTAAATACATGTAATCACCCCTTTTAATACTTACTCCAATAATAACACAAAAAATCTCAATGTATGATGAATCATTGACTGAGATTTTCTTATCTAAACTATTTCACTTTTTATATCTAATTTTTCAAAGATTCCATCTTCAACTAACTTAATAAAAATATCAGTTAAAACAGGATCAAATTGTGTACCTCTATTCTGTTTAAGTTCTTGTAGGCCCACTAAAATTGGTAAGGCTTTACGATATGGTCTATCAGAAACCATTGCATCAAATGAATCCACAATGCATAAACACCTTCCTTCAATAGGGATATTTTCTCCTTTTAATCCTCGGGGATAACCTTTACCATCATAGCGTTCATGATGAGTCATAATTCCAGGAATAACATTAATTAAAGTAGGTATGTGTTGAATGATTGGGATTGCAATATCAACATGTTTTTTCATAATACTGTATTCTTCTTCTGATAGTTTTTCACTTTTGGTTAAAATATTCTCTGGAATTCCAATTTTTCCAATATCATGCAATAAACCCGCATTTCCTACAATTTTTATTTTTTCATCATCAAATCGTGCCGCTTTAGCTAATCCAATAGCGTATTTTGAAACATTAGATGAATGGCCATAAGTGTAACTATCTTTTGCATCAATTGTTGCTGCTAAAGCATAAATTGATGATAGATAAGCATTTTGAATTTTATCTTGTTCGTCCACTATTTCATTTGAATTCTCCGAAGAGTTCGATTCCAAAAGATTATTTGAATATAATAATGCTTTGTTTCGGCCTGTTTGTTTAGCTTTATACATGGCTTTATCAGCGCTATCTAGAATAGTTTTTGCTTCTCGACCATGAGCAGGATAATTAGCAACTCCAACACTTATTGTAACAATTTCATTAAACATATGATTAGAACAGAAACTACTCTCTACAGCCATTCTCAATTTTTCAATAGCTTTAAATGATTCATCTCCTTCAATATTTGGGAAGACAATCGCAAATTCTTCTCCACCATATCTAGCAACAATATTATCTTCACTAGTTGCTTCCTGTAATATTTTCGAAATTTTTGATAAAACCTTATCCCCGGCTGAATGTCCATATAGATCATTGTATATCTTGAACATATCAACATCAATCATTGCTATTGAAAACACATCATAAGTTTTATTGTTAACAATGTTTGATATAACTTCATGGAAGTATCGATGATTATACAGACCAGTTAATCCATCAGTGATTGCTTGTTGTTTCGTTTTTTCGTATATTTTTGCATTATCAATAACAACTGCTGCATTATTCATTAATGTATATAATAAATCCATTTCATTTTGTGAGTATGATTCTCCACCTTTTTTTTCTGAAACAATAAGCATTCCAATAACATCATCTCTAAACTTAATAGGTATCATTACATCCATTTTTAGATCACGAAGTTGTTTTACCTCACTACTCCAAAGACTTTTAAAATAAGGTAGTCTTTCAATATCACCATAACTAAGTAAAATTTCATCATTGCTAAACCATTGTACAATTGGATGATGTTCATTATATTTTAATTTCTCAGGCCCCTGCATCTTTTCAGAAAGATTATACAGGGTAAAATAATCTGAGGAATGTTTTAAAGCTAAATAAACATCTTTTGGATGAATCGCTTTTTTTACTGTATCCAATATCAGGTCAGTTAGTTCATCTAAGTCAAGTACGTTGTTGATGACCTGGCTAAACTGTTTTAGTATTTTTTGATGATTCAAATTTTCCTTATAGAAAATCTCATCTATTAATTTTTGAAGATGATTAATTATAGGTTGTAACACTAATAAAGAGATTACGCCTGCTATCATTAATGTTCCAGTAAGATTCTTAATCCCTATTATATTTGTTAGTAAAGTTTGTATTGCTAAAATACCTCCGATATACATACCTGATAACATAATGGTATATAAAGAGTATGCAATCCCTTTCTTAACAACTACCTTTATTTCTAGAAATTTGTATTTATATATTGAATAGGCAATTAGCAATGCATTAATTGAGCTTAAAACAATATCAACAGGATACTTCCCTATTTGAGGTATTAGGTTCAAAACTGCTCCTATAAAAGTCAAAAAAAGTCCAAATAGTATATATTTTACTCTTGCATAAGGTATTTTATTAGATTTGACTTCAGCTAATACACAAGTAAAAGCGAGTGATAAATAACCTAAACTCATAATAGCTAATCCTGCAGCTAAAGGACCAAGTCTATAATTCACAAAACCTTCCTTGGTTACTCCTACTTCTATTATTACATATCCACAAAAATTGAAAAATATCAATATTGTAGTAATTAAATAACTTAAGTTAATTTTCCACCTTTGCTCAACTTTTCCAGTCAGTAATACTGTAAAGTGATAAAATGTCACTGGAGTACATATTAAACCTATAACGAGTATTCTATTCCAAAATAATGGGCTAGGTGGAATATTTGCCTTCATCATAAAAGAACCAAAACTCCAAATCATCAATGAAATTATATTGAACATATAATATGAAGTAATTTTAGTTTTTGTTGACCCAATTATGATTATTAATAATATTGTATAAAATAGAAAACTTATAAGTGGTATAAGTACCAAATATGTAAAGTCCATATTAGCACCTCCAATGTTGTATTTTATTTTTTCTAGTTAGTTAATATGGCGATTGTATCTTTACAAGGGTTCATTTTTATAAGGAACTTATTATTTTGTTTATATTTTTTAAATGATCCTTGTTTAAGTAATGTAACTTTTAAAGGGTTTCTACCTAATAGCATTTCTATATCATGATAATCAGAATCTGCTTGCTGCAAGCTACTATGAAGTATAGATTTAACTTCATTACTTTCAACTTTATTTTCTAATTCTAAATATAGATGAAGTAAAGGCTCACTATTCTCAAATTCTTTACAAGCAACCCAATTAGCTAATTTTAATTCACTTAAATCAATCGCTTTGTTAATAGTATTTTTTGTTATTCTTGTAAAACCTGCTAGGTCAATTACATTTGCTATTCTGTCTACATAACGAATTTGTGGCAGTTTAATATTATTTTCTTTATTTTCAAGTGAAAGACATTCAATCATATCCCCAACTCGATACCTTACAAAAGCGCCACCTTTAAATTTAGTTGTGACAAGTTCATATCGCTCATTCGGTTTTATTTCATTTAATAATAAAGTTTTTGGTTGATAGTTTTTATCATGCAAGCTTTTTAATGATTCCTTTTCAGGTATAAACTCTAAGAAATTCACATCCGGGAAAAATGTTAGACCATTTCCACCCCATGATTCTGTTGCAACTGTTGTAATTTCAGTTCCTCCAAATATCTCTAGTGGTCGCTTTCCCCAATAATATTCAATTTTATCTTTGAATGCATGAGTATCTGTTCCTGCACATATAATTCCTTTAAAATCGAACAAATCTTTTGGTAAAATTGTTTCTTTTTTAATATTCTTTTTAATAAAAACTTTTATATATTTATAAAGCATTTTCAAATTATTAGGTTTTGGTAACCGGCTACTTCCTTCGGATTTTTTAACAAATTCCTCACCTATTTTAACAAGCACGCTTGAAAGTCCAAAGAATAAATCTACACCTTTATTTAATGCGAGATCAAATCCAACTTTGTTTCTTTCTTCAAAACCAAGTGACTCAGCTTCCTCAATTGATGGTAAGTATTCAAAATCAATTTCATTTTGAAGAACGTGTGGAGCTAGACCTGTTAAATAAGGTAAAGGAGCCATTCCATACAGGAATTTATCATAATCTCTAAGTGAGAATTCTCCTCTTTTCTTACTTGTAGCAAGAATTAAACTAGCAATGAAAGCTTTTGTATGTTCTTCTACCATACTTTCCGAGCATGGAGCTACCTTAATATCA
>Ga0209379_10001797_pt1 | contig 13569 bp, 7 predicted proteins | sample tdDd001_FD_187124 | JGI IMG/M metagenome (GOLD analysis project Ga0209379, IMG submission 187124) | Marine sediment microbial communities from the Atlantic coast under amendment with organic carbon and nitrate - tdDd00.1 (SPAdes)... | ecosystem: Environmental > Aquatic > Marine > Coastal >...
TCACACTTTTTGCTAAATCCAGTCCAACCGTTGTAATATTCATCTTGGTCTCCTCACCTTGTTAACTTGATTGTTCAATTCCAAGTTTGGCACATTGCGATGCCGTTTGAGGGGGGAGACCATTCCATCGTTGATATTACTTCAACCAATCAATTAGGTGTTGGTACTGACTTCATTGAACTTACCAAAACACCCGCTACATTAACAGACCTCGGGCTAGGCGGCACTTCGTTGCAAAGTGAAAGTGAAGCTGAAAACGCGCTTACACAGATAGATAGTGCGCTTGAGATAGTCGGAGAAAGTAGAGCTTTCTACGGTGCTAAAATTAATCAGATGTCATCCGCTATTAGAAATAACGCAATTGGCCTTGAGAATATAAGCAACGCTCACTCTCAAATAACTGACGCTGACTTCGCTTCAGAAACTGCATTACTTACTCAAGCACAAATAGTTGAACAGGCGAGCATTTCTGTTCGAGCTCAAGCTAAGTCTAGTGATGAGCAGGTATTGGGATTGTTGCAAAAGACGGTTAGTTAAAGCTAATAGTTGTAGGAACTAATCATGTGTCGTTCGAGTAAGATATAAAATTTAATAAGTTTTGACTAAAAGTATAACTTATTAGGTGATAGTATTACTTTGGTCAAATCCTTGGGCGACTGCGCAGTTAACTCTAGCGATACGAACTAGAGTGCATACGTCAGACAAAAGATTAAAATAAATACAAGCACAAAACAGGAAGCGAATGTGTTTTACTTCTACTATCCAGCCGAACTAGAAAGTTCATTAGGTCCAGCTAGTGTTTCCATAAAAACAAGTGACGAAAACATAACAAATGTTGAGCTATTGAGAAGACTCTCAATTGAGCCCAGCCAAGATAATTGCTATCTCTTTTATCCAACTCTTAGTTCTTTGTTATCTCAGTGCCTATTAAATTTAGATGTGCGTTCCAAGGTTGTTTCATACTATGAAACTATGTCTAACGAACTATTTGAACTAAAAAAGAAGAATAGAAATTCTCTTACTTGTGTTGGTATATCCATAGTTGGAAATAAAGAGTTTAATACGGCGTTAAATGGAATAGCCTATAAAGTTACATATTCTAATAAGAATAGTAGTTTGGAAGGCATGTTAGCTGACTTTTTTATTCGTAAAAACAAAGAGCTGAAGAAAAAGGTGGGGAGTCTTTCTGCAATTTCACAATTTGTAGAGGAAATTCACATATCAGAAAGCGACATGCAATCAGAGTTAGAATTTGTTAAAGATTCCCTTTTTATCAAGACATCCTTTGGCAAATCTTCCGATATAGCGTCATCAATAGATCTTCTTCACGAGAAATCAGAATATATAGCGCAATTGAAAAAGAATTATGAAGAGCTAAAAACACAAAATTTTAATGTAACTGCCGAGTTGAAAGCACATGTAGCGGAACAGGAAAGCCTTAAAAAAGACCGTGAGCGTGCAATTCATCAAATACAGGTTCTTCAAGAGTCGCTCGTTGAGAAGCATCAGGAAATTTCAATAAAAGAATCGGAATTCGAAAATAAGTATTCGAAGCAACTAGCCGAACTAAATAAAGAAAATGACGAACTCTTGGCTGCGTTAAAGGTAGCTGAAGCTGAACAAATATCAGCTCAAGAGTCGTTGGATAATTCGATAAAAGAAATTCAAAACTTGCAGGAGCTTTACGAAGTAAAGTCGATAGATGCAAATAGATTAGCGACATTGAACAGTGAGCTTGAGAAAGAAAACAGAGTATTAGCTACAAAAATTTTAGATGTAAATGAAGAACAGATGAATTTGTCTCTTTTATATAGTTCAGCTACCGAACGAGCAGAAAGGGACAGAAAGCAAGCTATAGCAAAACAGAAAGTTCTAGAGCGAGAGCTAACAAGATTCAAAACGCGAAATGCTGAGATAACGCACAAATATAGCTCGCTACGGTATAAAATGTTTTGTATCAATAGGGAGCTAGAATTAATTCAATCTTCCCCATTTTGGAAAGGCAGTAGGCTCTTAAAAAATCTGAAGTCAAAGCTCAATAAAAATAAAATATCAGAATCTGTAAAGGCGGATATAGCACTTATAGCAACGAGCGAATACTTCGATTTTGATTGGTACCTTGAAACGTATAGTGATGTGCAAGAAGCTAATGTAGATCCAGCCCAACATTATTTGATTGCTGGAGCAGAAGAAGGGCGCCTACCTGGGCCCAATTTTGACGGGAACTGGTATCTTGAGCGATATCCTGACGTCGCAGAGGCAGAAATAAACCCCTTATTGCACTTTATAAAGTGTGGTAAGAGAGAAGGTCGTGTGCCATCGCCAAAGATGCTAGCTGACAAAAGAAAAGGCTGAGGTGAGTATTATGTCAGTAAATAAGCTTTTATGGCTTGGTTGCGGAGATTGCGAAGGTTTAAAGTATTTCCATTCTCAATTTGATGAAATGCTGCTCATCGATGCGAGGCATTTAGATGAGTTAGCAATTCCAGAAAATTTTAAGGGTTCTTTTAAACAATTAGTTGTCTCGACTGAAGAAAGTCTATCTACTTTTAAAGAAACCAACATCCCTGAATTATCTTCACTTAATAGCATCGGTTGCTTTCTGTCAAATTTTCCTGGCTTGAAAGTCGAAAATGAACGGGAAGTTCACACAAAAAATGTGGTTGATATTGTTCACGACTTTTTTTCAGGTGCTGATAAAAAAACACTTGTTTTGGATATACCTGACTCTCAATTTGAACTGCTAAGCAGTCTTTCCGCTGAAAACGCCTTAAACATTATTGATGAAATAATAGTCTGGAGTGTACCTCAAGATTCTGAATGGCAAGAAACGGAAGACTCTATAAAGCTCTATTTAGAAAATAACGGTTTTGTCTCTTTTACAAGAGGGGAGAATTTTAGTGGATACAATTGGGTGCACTTTATTCCAAATCCACTATTTTTCAAGTTGAGAGCGTTAAGTGAAAAGTCAAGCGAGCTGGAAAATAAGTTGAAAGAAGAAAATAAAAAAAATAAAGAACTTCAAGAGAAGTACGAATTGCTCAAGCGAACCGGTACTCGACTCGAGTCACAAATAGAGCTAATTCAGAAGCTTATGTCATTTGACTCTTAGTAAAAAGATTTAGGTAGTTTACTAAAATGGAAAAAAATATATTACGCGAAGCGAACATTCTTTTTCACAAGGGTGACTTCGACGAAGCAGTGGCACTTTACAAACAAGCTCAGCAAACTTATTCGGACCTCTACGAGAGTTTAGAATTAGTAATTGAATATACAGAACGCCTAAGCTCAAAAAGCTTGCCCGTTAAAGTTTTGAAACAGGCAGTAAATAAAGATCGATTTGGTAATACTATTAGAGAAAAAGTCGTCATAGATAAAAAAGATCCTCGTTTAGTGTTAGTAAAGCCAGAGTCTTTGGAAGATTATTATTTCGATCAGATAGTAGAATCAAAACTCTTTGATCCAGAATATTATCTTTCTCGATATTACGATGAATTAACTGGTGTTGATAATCTTCTTGATAATTTCCTCAATGAAGGGATTGAACAGAAGCGCAACCCTTCAAGTATGTTTGATACAGAATTCTATTTAAAACATAATCCAGATGTTGCACAAGCTGAGGTTAATCCATTTTTACACTATGTTGGAAATGGTCGCTTCGAAGGCAGAGAGGCCATTCCAAAGCCATATGACTCACCCTATGTAGTTGCTCCAGCAGAATATATTGAACGTTTGCCAACAGACGAAATATGCGACACTAAAGCCGTAAGAGCGATATGTTTTTATTTACCTCAATTTCATGCAATTCCAGAAAACGATGAATGGTGGGGAAAAGGATTTACAGAATGGACCAACGTCAAACCTGCTAAGCCTCAATTCGAAGGTCATTACCAACCACATGTTCCAGACGACTTCCTGGGATACTACAATTTGTTAGAGAAAGAAACTCAACGAAAGCAAATTGAACTTGCTAAGCAATATGGTATTGAGGGCTTCTGCTATTACCTCTATTGGTTCTCTGGCCAAAGGTTATTGGAACAACCATTGGATAACATGTTAGCCGATAAAACGTTAGACCTTCCGTTTTGTGTGTGTTGGGCAAATGAGAACTGGAGTAGGCGCTGGGATGGTTTAGATAATGATCTTCTTATGGTGCAAGACTATTCTCCAGAAGACGACATTGCGTTCATAGAAAATACCTCGAAATATCTCAAAGATGAGCGGTACATTAAAATAAACGGTAAACCTCTTTTAATGATTTATCGACCGAATCTATTTCCTGATATGAAGGCAACAGCAAAGCGTTGGCGAAAGTGGTGTCGTGAAAATGGAGTCGGTGAAATATATCTTGCGTACCCGCAGTCTTTTGAGTCAGTTCCGCCTGAAGAATATGATTTCGATGCTGCAGTCGAGTTTCCGCCAAATAAAAGTAATCCTCCGAATATTACAGAGTTTCAAACCCCTATAGTTGAGGACTTTCAGTCAACAGTATATGACTGGAGAGTGTTTGTCGAAAGAAGTAAAAGCTATAAGGATGTTGATTATACTCTCTTTAGAGGACTCACTCCGTCTTGGGACAATACTGCACGTAAAAAGAACAAAGGCACTGTTTTCCAGAACAGCTGCCCAAAACTCTTTGAGCAAAATGCGGTTGATGCCTTCAACGAAGCCAAAAGGTCTTCCAATACTAAAGATGAACAAATTGTTTTTATAAACGCATGGAACGAATGGGCAGAGGGAGCCCATTTAGAGCCCGACCAAAAGTATGGCTATGCGTGGCTTCAAGCAATTAAGAATGCCCATGAACTCATAAATAAAAAAAAAAATAAGATAATAATAGTTAGTCATGACGCTCATCCTCATGGAGCCCAGATTCTTTGCTTAAATATGGCAAAGGAGTTTAAGCAGAAGCTAGGTATTGATGTAGAACTCATAGTACTCGGTGAAGGCGTTATGCTTAAAAAGTATGCACAATATGCAGCAGTTCATCAATTTAATTTAGAAAGCATGAGCGCGCATGATATCTCAGAGAGGTTAAAACGGGTTAAGAATAGCTCTTTAGGCGTTGCGATCGTCAATACTACAGTATCCGGCACAATCACTCCCTATTTAAAGAAAGAAGGGTTTAATGTTGTTTCTTTGATTCATGAGCTTCCTAACGTACTCAAAGATATGCATTTGGAAAAGCACGCAGAACTTATTGCTCAGAATGCCGATCAAATTGTATTTCCTGCTCATCAAGTACTTCACGGTTTCGAGAGCTTTATTGGGAAAAAGCTATTTGATACTCAAATTAGACCCCAAGGTATTTACTTGCCTAGTATTTTACGTGATGGTCAAAATAAAGAGCATGTAAAAAATGAGGTTAAGAGGGAACTTAAAATTCCACTAACTTCACAAATAATCATGTGTGCTGGATATGCGGACCATAGGAAAGGCTTTGACATTTTTGTTGAATCTGCAATGGCTGTAATGTCAAGAAACGAAAATGTTTACGCATTATGGTTGGGGCATTGGGACAAACCTTTTGTAACTGAGGTCTTAACTAACGTTACAGATAAAAAGCTTAGAGAGAGATTTATTCTCCCTGGTATTGTGGATGACCCTCGCCGGTATTATGTTGCAGCTGATGTTTATGCTTTAACATCAAGAGAAGATCCATTTCCCTCTGTTGTATTAGAGGCTTTAGATGCGTTGACCCCTGTTGTAGCATTTAAAGACAGCGGCGGATTCGAAAATCTATTGTCACGGGACTGTGGACTATTGGTAGAAAAAGGAAACGTCAGTGCGTACTCAAATGCATTGGCACAAATAATCGATGATGTTGAGCTATCTCTATCTCTGGCAAAGCAAGGTCAGGCAATAGTAAAGGAAGAATTAAGTTTTTATCATTACTTATTTGATTTAATGCAGTTTGGTGGAGCTTTCCTCCCAAAAGTATCTGTAGTAATCCCTAACTACAATTATGAAAAATACATCGAAAGCAGGTTAACGTCAGTATTTTCTCAAACATATCCTATTTTTGAAATTATTGTGTTAGATGACAAATCTACTGACAATAGCGTCAAAAAAATCGAGGAAGTTCTGAAACGAACAAATATCCCATCAAAACTTATTGTTAACGAAACAAATTCAGGCTCCGTTTTCAAACAATGGCGTCGAGGAGCGGAAGTCGCCTCTGGAGACCTCCTTTGGATTGCAGAGGCAGATGATCTTGCTGAACCTACATTCTTAGAAAAGTTAGTACATCAGTATCAAGATTCTAATGTTGTGATGGCATTTTCCCAATCAAAACAAATCGATCAAGATTCCGTTAAATTAGCTGATGACTATAAAGATTACACTAGCGACATTGGTGACTATTGGGAAGAAGATTATATTATTGAGGGAAGCGATGAAATTAAACGTGCGCTGTGTGTTAAAAATACAATACCAAATGTGAGCGGTGCAATATTTCGTAGGGACTCGTTTAAGGAAACAATGGATAAACTAGATTCTGAGTTAGCCTTACTAAAGGTAGCTGGAGACTGGCTGGTTTACTTGGAGATATTGGCTAAAGGAAAAATTGCTTTCATTCACGAGTCGCTCAATTCGCATAGGCGGCATACATCAAGTGTAACTAAGAAGAATAATCATTTAGACGAGGTGGTTAGTATCCAAGAAAGAGTTTCTAGCCAATGGCCTATATCGAATACAATGAAGAAAAAGATAGATGATTATCGTGTTTTCTTAGAGAACTATTTTAATTAATTTGGGGAATACTAATAAAATGAGTATCAGAGTAGGTGTAGTAGGAATCGATCTCCGAAAGCTTAAAGGTGAGTTTGGTTCTCAGGCCTTACAGTCAAGTGGGAACAATTTTGGAAACATGCTTTTTACCAATGCGGTTTATAACCAAATAGAAAACTGTACCCATATTGGGTTTCATTTTGACAGTGCTAAAGTTAAACAAGAGTGCACTCACATAGTAATACCAGCGTCAAATTGGGTGAATAAAAAAGAGGATTGGGGGTTTCTAGCCGACCTGCTAATCGAAACCGATTTGCCAGTTTGTGTAGTGGGACTCGGAAGCCAGCTAGAAAACGAGTATGACATAGACGGCATTTCTGAAGGAACAAAACGATTTCTTCGTGTTATCTCAGAAAAGTCTACATTTATAGGTGTTAGAGGCTTATTTACGAAAAAGGTATTGGAAAACTTAGGTATATTTAATGTTCGAGCGCTTGGATGCCCATCTATATTCTCAAGGCGGAACATTCCAAAATTACGCGAATTTTCTACATCAAGTAGGTTAAGAATCGGCGTGGGTCCTACTCGTTATCATCTTCCAAATGCAAGTGAGTTGCATCATGATGATAAGCAAAGGGCACTTTATCAGTTTGCTTATGAAGAAGCATCATCTATTTATTATCAATCAGAAGCATTTGAAATCGGTTTGATGAATAGAGAAGATGTTTCATCAAAATTCGCTCTAGCACTCAATTATTATAACGAAGATGACGAAGAAAAATTTGTAGATATAATAATGTCGAAAGGCAAATATCACAAAGATCTAGATCAATGGATTGCGGACGTTAGGAAAGATGATCTGTATATAGGAACTAGAATTCACGGAGCCGTCACATCGATTTTAGCTGGAACACCCGCGATTCTCTTAACCCATGATAATCGTACTAGAGAGCTTTCGAAAATAATGGGCGTACCAAGTTTTGAGTTAAAGAGCTTTGACATGAGCCGCTTAAGGCAAATTCACACGCTTCTGCAAGATGTCGATTTCGACGCTACTACACCCGCGTGCGAACGTAACATAATTGGCTTCAAAGAATTCTATCAAGAAAATGGCCTCAATTTGATTGATTTTGAATTGTAAAAATACATTGAGGTGTTATTTAAAGCGCAGGAGATAGAAGTTTATTTTCTTTTATCTTCGCTTCTTTAAATTTCTTTTATCAGATACATACAGCACCTTAAAATTAATTACTTAGGATTTTAGTTTGGAAGAATTGATTGGCTCTTTAGAAGAAAGTGCGGTTTATTTAGATGATATGGACACGCATAGCGTAAAGGAGCTTGTAAATAAATTACGTGCTATTAAGAGCTTGTCAGAGTTTGAGTTTAAACAGAGCAGTTGTTTAAAAGTTATCCATGCGATAAACGTTTTATTACTATACAAATATAAAGAACTGCTTGGAGGACAAACTCATAACGAAAATGTGTATAGTTCCCGAAAATATATTTATGAAATAATAGAGAATATAAATAGTACTATAGAACGGACTAAACATCGTATTTCACTGACTGAAAAGTATAAAAAAATCGAAGAGCTTAATGTATGGCGTAATTCTCATGAAAAAGCTCACGAATACTCCGATGGAAGCGCTATAGAAAATGAAATTTTCGAAATAGTATCAAGCTGTAAAGATGTTTCACTTTATTCCAAAGAGCTAGGTGCGAATCAGACAAGTTGGGCTAAACTCTATCACTTTTCGGCAGACCGACACCATGCTCTTAAACCATTAGAAAGTTTCATTCGAAACAAGAATGTCCTAGAGCTAGGGTGTGGTTGTGGTGCAATTACTCGTTATTTGGGGGAAATATCCAATCACGTAGTGGCTGTCGAAGGAAGCGTCAATAGAGGTAAAGTTGCAGCAGAGCGATGCAGAGACTTACCTAATGTAAATATTGTTATCGACTTAATTCAGGATCTAGAGTTTGAAGCTCAATTTGACGTTGTAACTTTAATCGGGGTTTTGGAATACTCACAGATTTACGTTGATAGTGACGACCCAATCGGTCATGTTATTCAGAAAGCTAAACAATATCTGAAGCCTAACGGTATCTTAATTGTGGCTATTGAGAATCAGTTAGGGTTGAAGTACTTTGCTGGCGCGCCAGAAGACCACGGTGTTGGAATAATGGCTGGTATTAACGACATTTATACGAATAAAGATCCTATAACATTTGGTAAAAAAGAGCTTGAAACTAAGTTTATAAGTGAAGGTTTCAAAAAGGTAGATACTTATCTAGCGTTTCCCGATTATAAGTTACCCTCGTTGATCGTTCACCCTCTATACACACGCTCTCCCAATAAATTCGATTTATCAGATATCGTAGCTGGCACTGCTATACACGATGGACAACCGATAGCCAAACCTACATTTTCTCTAGAATCTACTTTAAGGTTGATAGAAAGAAATGGTTTATTACCTGATATGGCGAACTCACACTTATTTGTATGCCATAAAGCGCCACCTATATTCGAATACAAGCCTCAAGTCATAGCTTCTTATTTTTCTCCAAAGAGAAACCGAACCACGAGACAATATATTGAGTTTATTGATAATGGCGGTACAACTACGGTTAATAGAACTCAGTTTGATGAAAGTGGTTCATCAATAGTTACCGAAGAACAATTGGTAGAAGGAAATATTTATCGATTTTCTTTGCATAAAATTGTTCAAAGAGATAACTGGAAAGTAGAGGAATTAGTTCCTTGGTTTAAAGTATGGTTGAGTCAACTTAGAAAGTTTCAGATTGACGAAGGCTCAACAGGAAACCAACTAAGTCAAATTCCCGGGAAATACTTAGATGCACTCCCTCGAAATATGATAGTGAGTGCAACCAATGACATCGAGTTTATCGATTTAGAGTGGAATTACCCAGGTAACGTATATTTCGATTTAGTAGCATTTAGGGGCGTAGTTGTAACTTTAGGAGGTATTACCTCTGTCGCCCAACCCAACGATGCATCTTTTGTTTCTAGGATAAATCTAGTCAAATATTTATTACGCGAGCTTTCCATATCTGTCGATATCAATCAATTTCAGGGCGCGTTCAGAGAAATTAACTCCTATTTTTCCGCTTCATTCAATACGGGTAGTCTTAACGAGAATGCGTCTTTAGAAGAGTTTATTAATCTGCCCCATTTTACTGTAAGAGGTTCCAAAGAGGAGCAACAGACAAGGTTAGCAGAATTGTGTCTTTACTGGGCAGAAGAACCAAATGCCTTCTCTGAAGAAAAGACGGTAAAACAGAGCTTCCAAGCCTCTGCCTCTGAGCAAATATTTAACATCCAAATTCCGCACAAGCGAATTAATTCGCTAAGATTGGATATCTCAAATAAAGAAGGAATGTTCCTTCTGGGTGAATGTAAAATTCAAGCAAAGGATGGTAGCGTTGTTTGGGACTTAAATACTGAAGAACCAAACTATTCTGGGGTTGGGGAAATGGAGTTCTTAAGTCTTCAAGGGGGGAAGCAGATAGCTATTAAGAGTACCGGAAAAGATCCAAAGTTCACTTTAGATTTGTCTAATGTGGAAGAAGATGTTTTCGGCTCTGGTGCAGTATTATTATTGCGAATGAGTAGCTTTTTTTAGACTGACATGGAGCCAAGGAAAGTGCTAAGACATGCCGTTGTTTGTCATATATATTATCAAAACCACGTAGAAAAAGCGCTCGAATATCTAGAAGAGAGCGCCGACCTAGCCGACATTTTTATAACGTGTAATCAAACGCTTTCAAGGTATGTGATAAGAGCAGCAAACAAAAAGGGCTTATCTGTTCAATTGAGGGTTTTCGAAAATAGGGGAATGGATATCTTACCGTTCCTTAAACTTCTTCCTGAGCTTAAGGCTTCATACGATATCGTAACAAAATTCCATCTTAAAAAAGAAATTGATGATGTCGACATTGCCTGGAACAAATACGCTGGTCAGGCATTAGTTTCAAGAAGGGTCTTACAGCATATTGAACACGTGTTTGAAAAAAGAGAAGAGGTCTCGTTTGCTGGCATGGCACCCTTTTATTTGTCATGCAAGAACCTAATGTTAGGCAATGAAACGAATTTCACTAACTTATTAGAAAGTACACCGAAATTAGACCAAGATTGGCACTCATATGGTTTTTTTGCTGGAACTAACTTTAGTCTGAGGCCAGCTGTTCTGAGTTTTTTGTCTGAATGGGCCATCAAAAATGAACATTTATTTGTTCAATCTTATTCCCAAGATGGAGCTTGGGCAAATGCTTTAGAAAGAGTGTTTCTTTTAGCTTGTGATCGAACAGATAAAATTGCTTTGATTTTTTCTTATGAAGGCAATGTGTTTTCACAGATATGTAGACCTACTGAATTCGTATCCCAAGCTTCTACACGAGAGGTTGGTAATACTCTTAATTTTATTGCTGAAGATAGTAGGGATCTGTCCGCGCTTCTCGAACACACCGCACGCGACTTTGGCAAACATGACTTTGTAGGCAGTGTAGATTACATACCATATTATCTTTTCCTAGAGCAGTTCTTATCAACTTCCCAGCAGATAGAGTCATTTAGAATACTGAAACATCAGAGAGCTACAATTGACTGGCAGGAGCTAAAAGAAAAGACACGAAAAAAAGAAAAAGTTTCTATTGTCATTCCTGTTTATAACCAAGCTGAGTTGACAGAAGCGTGTGTTCGCTCGGTTTTTGAATATGATGACGATCAAATCCTAGAAGTTATCGCTGTAGATAATGGATCTGACAACCAGACTAAAACAGTTCTCAAGAAGCTTACTAGCCTTTTTAAAAACTTTTCGGTTATATCACTCAATAAAAATATGAATTTTTCTTTTGGATGTAATGTAGGATTTAGCAAGAGTGAAGGTGATTATATTGTCTTCCTAAATAACGACATTGAAGTATCTGAAGGTTGGCTTTCCCCATTAGTCTCGCCAGTGAAATCTGAAAAATATTTTGCATCTCAACCCTTGCTTCTGTACCCAGATAATACGATACAAAGTGTTGGTATCACTTTTAACGAAAATAGCTGTATAGGCTATGGCATATATAATGGTAAACCGAAAAACTTTGTAGAGCGTATAGAAAATACTGATTTCTCAGCCGTTACAGCTGCTTGCATTTGTGTGAAGGCAACAAGTTTTGCAGAGGTTGAAGGCTTTTCTCCTATCTACATTAATGGGCAAGAAGACATCGATCTGTGTTTAAAGCTTAAAAGACATACTGCTCTAATGGCTAAAGTCGTAACTACAAGTGTTCTTGTTCACCATGAATCAAAGTCTGAAGGTCGTTTTGATAATGTTAAACCTAACAGACATGTCTTTGTAAAACGATGGGCATCGTATATAAGCTCGGATGACACGAATCACTATGAGGACGATGGTGTTTTAATTAGTTCTGCAAAGCTCGATAATAGTAATATTCCTTTCTGGATAAAGTCTTCTACGGTTGAAGTTAAAGCGAAAGTACATACTGAGACGAATTCTTTAGTAAAACAGTTTTATCAAAAACAATTCAGCGCTTATGAGGCATTGTCATCGCTAATGTCTTTAACACAAGAAAACCCTTCGCTAGCTTCCTCTTTCCAATTCACATTCGAAAAATTAAGAGAAAGTTTGTGCAAGGAACAGCGTGTCACACGTACCATGATAATTGCCAAAGGCGCATTTACTGAAAGTCATTTCATAGCAGACAGTCTTTACGATTTTTATAAAAGCCAAAAAAGTAGCGTTGGGATTACTGTAATTTCTAGAAGGGAGCGGATAGCGTTAAGCTCCTACCAAAACATGCCTCAAGAACAGAGGCAAACGGATTGTTTATACGTAAATGCAGGTGAAATGCGACTTGGCTCTTTAATTCAATATGCACTTAATCACAGAGCAGACAATATTCATCTTGTTAATTTATCGCGCGAGTCTTTAATTCTTGCTGCGGTGTATAAGTCATTATACAACTGCAAGATTTACGCTGAACGATTAGCATCGCTAGGACTTTTATCATCTTTGTGCGGAACCTCTAGCGATCAACTTACGGCTCTTAAACTAGCTGAACTAGTGGTAACAAAAGACTTCGAACGTGAGCACCTTGATGTCAGAACCAGTCTATGCTCCAACTTCGAAAGCGTTTATTCAATGATTTTTGTCTATGAAGAAGAAAATTTTATTGAATTAGCTTGGTTCGTTAATTATTTACGGCGTTTTTTCCGGGCAGAGCTAAGTATTTATGTGTTAGTTTTAGGAGACATGAAGCAATCACATAAAATGTTAAGCATTGGTGAAAATGCGAGCTTAATCTTTTTAGATGAACAGCGTGAGGCTTTTACGATTGCTAGCAGAAAGGCCATTTTGTTTGCTCCGCAACATGTACGGATACCAGCAGAACGAATTTCAAACATAATGTCCGTGAGCCATTCTATGTATTTGCTACCTATTGAAGAAAGTTTCGTCAACTATGGGGCCTTCTCTCAAAAAAACAATAGCTTTAACAGCTGGTTGGAAGCAAATAGTTTTCACCATGAGCTTGAACGTTTTAGAGAGCGTAGAGTGGATCAGATAAGAGATTGTAAACGAGAAGCTTACAGCCCCCTGAAAAATCAGCATAGTCTGGCATTGCTTCAAGGGAAAATGAGAAAGTTTCTTGAGAGTAGTTGATATAAAGGCTCGATTGTAAGCGCCTGACGCAGTGTGATATTCTCAAACCTTGTATTTTTATCTTAACTACCAACCAAACTCCCACCTACTGATAAGCAACAATGACTGAAAAATATCAACAAAAGCTAGAACTCGCTCGTAAAGCCTT
>Ga0209379_10001798_pt1 | contig 13563 bp, 12 predicted proteins | sample tdDd001_FD_187124 | JGI IMG/M metagenome (GOLD analysis project Ga0209379, IMG submission 187124) | Marine sediment microbial communities from the Atlantic coast under amendment with organic carbon and nitrate - tdDd00.1 (SPAdes)... | ecosystem: Environmental > Aquatic > Marine > Coastal >...
TTGCATAAAAAATCCGAGACCTAGAGATAGGACTCGGATTCTGAAGCATATAGAAGATCAGTCAACCGATCGATAAATCACTAAATGATCGGTATTACACCTTATGGTGCCTTTTTTCTATCGGACTTTCATAAAAAATGTACAGGGTGATAGACTAGCTCGAACTAAGCTAATAACTAAAATCAATAAGGGATAAAAATGGCAAAAGTAGCATTTATCGGTTTAGGTGTTATGGGTTACCCAATGGCCGGGCATTTGGTTAGCAATGGACACGATGTCACCGTATACAATCGCACTCAGGCTAAGGCAGATGCTTGGGTAACCGAGTATGGCGGGCAATCAAAATCTACCCCTAACCTTGCCGCACAGGGCCAGGAGATCGTTTTTATCTGTGTCGGTAACGATGACGATTTGCGTGAGGTGACCTTAGGTGAAGCGGGCGTACTTAATGCAATGAAGTCTGGCACTATTTTGGTCGATCATACCACTGCCTCTGCCGATGTTGCCCGTGAGATAGGTGGGATGGCATCACAATCCGGTATCGGCTTTCTGGATGCGCCTGTGTCAGGCGGACAGGCTGGTGCTGAGAATGGCGCGTTGACAGTGATGACCGGTGGTGATGCGGAGATATTTGAGCAAGCCAAACCTGTTATCAGTGCCTATGCTCGCTGTATTGAACGCCTTGGCGATATTGGCGCCGGACAACTCACTAAGATGGTGAATCAAATTTGTATCGCTGGTGTGGTTCAAGGTTTGGCTGAGGGGCTTCACTTTGCTCGCAGTGCCGGGCTCGATGGTGAGAAGGTTGTCGAAGTGATCAGTAAGGGGGCCGCGCAATCCTGGCAGATGGAGAATCGCTACCAGACCATGTGGCAGGGAGAGTATAATTTAGGCTTCGCCGTAGACTGGATGCGTAAAGATCTTAATATTGCATTAGATGAAGCCAGAAAGAATGGCTCACACCTTCCATTGACCGCTTTGGTCGATCAGTTCTACTCTGAGGTGCAGGCAATCGGCGGTAGTCGCTGGGATACGTCAAGTCTATTGGCAAAACTAGAGCGCAACAGAAAGTAGTTTTCTTCAAAGACATAATATTTAAAGTACAAAAAAGGACTGCTTCGGCAGTCCTTTTTGATTGATTCGTCTAACGTGATCTACGTGCTTACTCTGGATCGAGGACGATATGTTCAAGCTCCACCGCTGCGACGGCGTGAAGCGCATCCATAGTAGCGCCAACAAGAGATATTTTTCCGCCCGCTGACTCGATAAGTACCGCACGAGAGATCTCGCTGAACTCTCTGTTATGTCTGGCCATGGTAGAAAGCGCCATCTGCATGGGTAACATAGAGGGGTTAAATGCCGCATTTTCGGCGTATCGGCCACAATAGGTCGCACCATCTTGTGTTTCCAGGACAACAGCGGCATAGCTATTCGTATAAGGGGCATAGCTTAAGCTTGCATGGTCCAAAGCCTCGATGATCATTGGATCTGAGCTGTCCAGACTAAGTTCATGCTGCTGTTTCGTTAGCAGGGGCTCAGTAATATTCAGATCGCTCGGGCCGAAGGCATAGGGCAGGTAATGCGATAGAGGTTGAGTTTGCTGCTCAGGCAGGTGGATTTTCACCTTCTGACCTTCAACCAGTTCGTTCATAAATTGGCGACAGTGGCCACATGGTGAGAAGTTAACAATGACATCTTCAATCTGACGTTCACCGCTCAGCCATGCATGACTGATAGCACTCTGCTCGGCATGCACCGAGTGGAACAGTGCCTCACCTGAGAGCTCCATATTTGCGCCCATGTAGATATCACCGCTCTTACCCTTTGCAATGGCACCGACATAAAACTCACTGATAGGCGGTCTGGCCAGCGCTGCGGCAACAGGAAGCAAGGCGATCAGTAGCTCGCTCTCCGCTAATCCACTCTTGGTGATAAGCGTGCTAAGTTGCTGGGCATCGATATGGCCGGCAAACTCGGCATTTAACATGGGTACCAATGCATCTGATAGTGGTTTGGGCAACTCAGCGATGCACTTTATAAATCTATCTTGCATGTTAATGGTCCTATAATTGTTAAGATAATGAAAATCATTTTAGTAATCGTTTTACAATGATGATGAGATCCAGCTCCCATTTATCTCAGTAAAATCCTACAAATTGCTAAGATAATGACATAAAGCTGTAAGTAATTTCTGTTTGCCTTCATTTTGTGCAGTTTCATTGACTAGATTTTCTAACTTCAACATATATTCGGGATCGTTGAGTCGGCTCTGACAAAATTCGCGCCATCTCATTGATTCCATCTCATCAAATGTCTCAGGGTAATTACGGCCGCGGTACCGAAATAGCATCTCTTTAAGCCTCGAATCATCGAATTCAAGCTCGAGTGCCGCAAGGTTTTGTGGTGAGGTATGGCGAATAATTTCCATCTTCTCTTTGTCGGCAGAGCTGAAAAAACCGCCGCTATATAGCTGTAGATCCGGATCCGTTGCGTCAGAGTCATATTCGACGTCGAAGACGGCGACTAATTTTTCCCTAAGCTCCGGGTGTTGCTTCAATAACTTAAACTGCTCCCTGGCAAATGCCTTATCGATGTCGAGTCTCTCGGCATTTTCATCGGTGAGTGTTTTAGCTGAAGCGATAAAGGGACATTTATTGATGTGTATCTGTTTAACGCTGATAGGAAGCTCGTCTTCTGAAAGATCGGCCCTTCGCGTATACATACGCTCTCTTATCTGCTCGATACTGAGTTCGATAAGAGGCGAGATATCCATGGCTAAGTTGACACAGATAATGGCATTTTTATTGGTGGAGTGATGTGCCACCGGTGCAATGATGCTGGTACAACCATGGAGTGAACTGATTTTTGAGCTGACATGCACCAGAGGTTGCATGTTAAGCACATCAATGAGTTTAGAGACCTCTTGTTTGCGTCTTAAGTTGAAGTAATAGTCGAACAGTTTAGGCTGTTTCTGTTTAATCAGCTTCGCCATATCTATGGTGGCATAAACATCTGACATGGCATCGTGTGCCTTTTCATGACTTAAGCCGTTGGCCTGGGTCAAATGCTCTAATTTAAAACTGGGCGAACCATCTTCTTTTTGTGGCCACTCGATACCTTCCGGTCTGAATGCATAACACGCCCTGACGAGATCTATGATGTCCCAACGTGAGTTACCTTGCTGCCACTCACGGGCATAAGGGTCATAAAAGTTTCGGTAGAAACCATAGCGGGAAACCTCATCATCGAAACGAATGGAGTTATAACCAGCCACACAGGTATTGGGCTGACTGAAAAGGTCATGCACTTTGGCCATAAACTCAGCTTCAGGCATTCCTTTCAAATTTGCCAGCTGAGGCGTAATGCCTGTGATAAGTATTGCTTCAGGGGAGGGCAGGTAATCGTTTGCCACCTTGCAATAAAAAGTCACCGGATCGCCAATAATATTAAGATCCATATCTGTACGGATCCCTGCAAATTGGGAAGGGCGGTCTTTAGCCGGGTTCGCACCGAAAGTTTCATAATCGTGCCAGAAGATGCTTGGGATATTGCTGGGAGACATAGGTAATATTTTTTGGAAGATACTTGCGACTAATCATAGCATTCTACATATCGCTTTGTCCTTAATGGTGAGACTAAGGCACTGTGAGGAATCTCAAAGGGGCCGTTAAGTTGAATTATTGTACCTAGACGCTATGGTTGTGAATGTGTTTTAAACACATAAAGGGTAAGCATGGGGGGGAGTCGGGTTTTATCGTGATAATCAAGCTAGCTAGAAATCCAGCATGTGTATATATGGTTCAATTGTAACCAGTTACATAGCTGGTACAAATAAACTAAGCCATGTACAATCCCTCACCCAATAGAGGTGTTGTACTATGTTTGAACCCCTGTTAACACAGCCTGAAATTTTAAAACTCGATCATCACTCCAGACTGATTGTAACCTTGCACGAAAGTACGAGTGACTTCAGCTTATTACAAGTAATGAATGGCCATATAGGTGAGTTCATTATTGTCTCTATCTGTGACGACTCCTTGTCTGTCATGGTTAGATTGCACCCTTTTCTTTCTATAGCAGTGGAACCATCAAATGCAGACGTTACGACATTGCTCGATGATAGGACTCCATTGACAAGAAGTGCAGGACAAGGTTGGCGCCTGTTTAGTGTGCTAGGTATTTCTCCGCGTATGTGTGCCAGTCAGCTGAGAGAGGGCTTGTTCATCGACGTAGGGTGTAACTCTCAAGCGCAGTTTTCTATTGTGCAGTCAGGAATGTGGCAAATTGTCCCTCTAGAGGAAGATAACAGATTATTCCATGGGCCAAGAGAGCTTATGCGGGCGAAGGCCCTTGTCGCCAGAGCGGTTCAACATGAACTCAATACCCAAGAGTTATTGCTCGAGATAAGCGAGTTAGAAAATGTCAGGAGCGACCTTACTGCCTTTAGTTGCAGCGAGCTGGTTAGACGTCATCCGGAGATCAGTGCTGAAGTCACTAAGCTAGACGCGCAACTATTGAGAAAAAAACAGTGGTTGTCCCGAAGTTACAATCAATCTGTGGAGCGAGTGAGTTGGCAGTATTCGGCTAATCATGCTTCAAAACATGAATTACAAACACGTAAGCTGGAATACTATAAACTGTTATCGACCACTGCGATTAACGACATGGTTCAACAACTGATTGTTGACGAAGAGTAACCAAATAAACCAACGGAAAAATGATGAAATATCGTTGTCCCCTATGTAAACAAGCTTTGCTATTGAAAGACCGAACCTGGTATTGCCCTGATAACCACAGGTTCGATTGTGCCAAAGAGGGTTATGTCAACTTACTGCCAGTGCAGAAGAAACGCTCTAAAGATCCAGGCGATAATAAGGAGATGATGTTTGCTCGCAGAGAGTTTCTTAATAAAGGACATTATCAACTGCTTAGCGATCGGGTTAATGAATTAGCCTTGAAGCACGCTCATGGTGCCAAAGCCGGATTAGATATTGGCTGTGGTGAAGGTTATTACAGTCATCGTTTAAATGATGCCATGTCTGCAGATATGAATTTTTCGCTTCAAGGTCTGGATATTTCTAAGTCTGCCCTGAAATACGCATCGAAAAGATACTCAGATATCAGCTTCTGTGTTGCCAGCGCATTCGAAATGCCATTTGCGGATGAGAGTTTTGATCTTATGATGCGCATCTATGCACCTTCTTTAGATGAAGAGTTAAGGCGCGTGGCCAAAAAAGAGAGCATATTGATCACAGCGTCTGCTGGAAAGAACCATCACTTTGCCCTTAAGAAAATGATTTATGATAACCCAACTCCCCATATAACCGAGAGCAGTCAGATCGCTGGTTTTGAGTTACTTCACCGGGAAAATTTGGAGTCAATGCTGGCACTCAGCGATGAAATGGATATCACTCATTTTCTTAACATGACGCCTTATAGCTGGAAGTTGACCGATGAACAGAAGGGAAAATTGATAAAAAATGGGCTTAAATGCGAGTTGGACTTCAAAATTGAGGTTTTTAAAGCCATTTAATCAAAAATAAATGGATGAGAGCTCAAAAAATGAGCAAGCGTCTGTTTTTAGTGTTTTTACACCATGTTTACAATCATCTCAATAAAACCAAGCGACAGATAACAAAGCGAAAAGATGGTTTTCTGGTGATTTGATTGTTGACATGAGCAGAGAATGATTTATAGTAGATGCAGCTCGAAGGTTGCATTTATTTTTATGTTCCAATACGAATTGTTCGTCCTGTTAACATAAGTAATACCGGCATTTTCAAGCTCTACTGCCGTTTAGGCTATATTTTATTTAAGTTACAGGATTTATATCATGTCTCAAGTTACTGGCGTTGTTAAGTGGTTCAACTCTGACAAAGGTTTTGGATTTATCGAGCAAGAGTCTGGTCCAGACGTTTTTGTTCACTTCCGTGCAATCAACTCTGACGGTTTCAAAACTCTTGACGAAGGTCAGAAAGTACAATTCACTGTGACTCAAGGTCAGAAAGGTCCACAAGCTGAAAACGTAACTATCGTTTAGGTTTGAGCCTTTGATTAGCACTAGCTAATCCAAAAGAATTTTTAAGAGCTGCGATTTATCGCAGCTCTTTTTTATATCTGCAGAATAATCGTAACCACTCCAAGACTGTCTACTATTCTTTTTCGTTCGGCTAACTCCACCAGAAACCTCTTTATTAATTCTATACCAATCAGTATAAAGATTTGATCGCTCAGCGAGAATTTAGCGCTTCAGAGGCAAGGTCATTAATTGCTCCTCGGTAACTGCTCCATGCGTTACTCTACCTCCTATATCCATATAGTCGTGCATAAATGACATTTGCAACATCTGACCTCCAGGGATGGAGGGAATGTCTTTAGTATGTAGGGAACATACAAGACCATGTTGCTCGCAACGAGTGAAGAACATAGTTGAACTAGGTTAAAGCTCGATAACACAGCATCGGATGCGCTAAAACTCGCCTGTTAGGCGTGTTTTTGGCTGCCTACTTCTGCGTTGAATGGCTTTACAAGGGAACAACCATTCCATCATCCATTCGCCTTGAATTAGTTGCCAAAAAACACGCTGAGTAGATCACTTTCTTATACTGATTGGTATTAGATATGAAATCAACTCTCTAAATAAGCTATTTTTTAGATGAGGCTGCTCAGCGCCAGCTGAGATGAACAGTATCTAATACCGATTGGTATAATCTAATAATGACTGATGTTATGGTTCTCAAGCTTCCTATATAGCATCGAGTGCTTCGCTCATTAGCCAGCAAATATGGATCTTCCGGCAATCTTTTAAGTGCAGTATGACAGGAAACAAGAACCCTCAGTCACTCTAAAATTAGGGACTTTCAAAGCAACAACGTTCAAATTCGGGGGGAGGAGAAAGGGGATATTCAGGAAAACAAAAGGCATCACAGATTGTGATGCCTTAAATAAGATTTAATCGCAATTCAGATTGATTTTAGCTTACTCTATGAAAACAGTTTATCTTCAAGGGTTCTGCCTTTCAGTAGTGCCCGGTATTTCCAACCGTGTTGCGATAAGAGAGTAAAGAACTGGACTTCGATATCACGGATATCTTCGGCAGAATAGTGGATTAAATATTCATTCTCCTGCTTCCTCGTGACGCTGTTTATACCGACCAGACTCTCGAGTGCCGAGACGAAGAGTTCATCTTCGCACTCTTGCATCGAAATCGTGAGATACTCATCTGTCATGTTTTCCTGCATTGAGACAGACTGGCCAAGTTTACCTTGATCGAGATAGAGCACCTGATCGCACAATTTTTCAAGCTCATCGAGATTGTGCGAGCTGATCACGAAAGTGATATCGGATGACAGGCCTCTGACTAACTCACGTATCACCTTCGCATTTGCCGGATCCAGACCCGCTGTTGGTTCATCCAATAAGACCAGCTGTGGCGAACCTATCAGAGCCTGAGCAATGGATGCACGTTTACTCATACCATGACTCAGAGATTGTGGTTTTTGCTCCACAACATGAGCAAGATCGACTAAGGACAATACGCGCAGGCCCTCAGTTTTTGCTTGTTTAGCCGTTAATCCTTGCAGAGTACCAAATAGAGTGAATTGAGTGATTAGGTTCAGGTTAGGGTCCAGAGTGGCATCTTGTGGTAGTGATGCCACTTTACCAAGTAGCTTACGACTACCGGGCTTTTCTCCCATAATCGTCACCGAACCACTGCTCGGTATTAAATAACCACACAGTAGGCTGAATAGGGTGGTTTTACCCGCGCCATTGGGGCCCACAAGTGCTATCGGTGACCCGGATTTCAGCTCAATTGAGACGCTGTCGAGCGCGAGTTTGCTGCCGTAGGATTTAGTGAGCATCTCACATTTTATCAGACTCATAATGAACTCCTTTTCATGTAGGTTCTACCAAGGAGAAGTAACACCAGAGTCTGGATAACAGGGATTGGAGCATAAACAAAACTGCCCATTCCTTGTGTATTGATCATCAAACTTAGCTGTGCACCAGGCATGGTCCAGTGAAGGAGTCCGGCCAGTGATGGAATATAGTTATTGATTATGGCAAGTACGATAGCACTCACAGCCCAAAGCAGAATGGCATAGATAGTCGCCTGCCTGGCAGAGTTGGCATACAGGGAAAGAATAGCCATCAATGCCGTAAATGGGGCAAGAATAATGAACATATTGATAAAAACGATAACCCCGGAAGTCAGTGCCGGCAACAGCAATGTCGCATCACGGGACATAGCCAGTATTACCGTGGCCAAAATGGTGAACAGGAGTAATAGCGATTGGATCAGCATATGGCCGATATATCGACCAAGAAATAAGCTGTCGCGCCCCGTCCTAAGTGTAAGAAATCTAAATGTGCCTCTTTGTCTGTCGGATGCAAACTGGTCGGCCGAAACAAAGATACTGAACAGTGGGAAGATATAGAGCGCCGATATCCATAGTATCGCCATCTCTGCCACCTGCCATTGAAACAGCTGACTAATAGATTCTTCACCAAAAACGCCAGCAATTAACTGCCTGAAGTCTGGGTTGAGCAGGAAGCTGGATGCACTGCGAATAGGGTATAAAAGCAGTAATAACCACACGAGTGAGAATGCGATAAGCGCAATCATTCCTCTGGGGTTAAACAGTAATTTTTTTAATTCAAATTTGGCCAGTATGAGCGTATTACGCATCAAGCCCGAGTCAGCGTTAGGTTCCAATGTGATCCCTTCTTGTTTGCTATGCCGATAAGGTAAGTAAAATAACACCCTAAAGCACCGATTAGTTTCACCCAATGGTACTCTGGTGATTTATGTTTTGTAACAGTTCGTTAAGTCACTGATTGTTGCTGTCGGTGTCAGATTTTATATTGGTCAGTTAAGTAATTCGTGTAGTGCCTCTTTCAACATGAAGACCTCTTTTTCTAATAGTGTTACCCGGGCCGATAACTTTTCAACCTCATCATCTGTTTGTGGCCTCTTGTCGCTTTGTGGAGCAGGAGTCGACGGCTCTTGGATGGGAGCCGACACTCCCTTCGACTGTTCCGTAATTAACTCTTCGTAGCAAGAATCCCTTCTTCCGGGTTCTCTGGCGAGTTGATGAACGATGGCCGGATCGGCTTGTGCCAATGTGAGCAATGTTCTCTCTACTGCGGCGACATCTTCGAAACTGTGCAACCTATTACTTCTGGTCCTTAATTCACCAGGTGTTTGCGGACCACGCAGAAGCAGGAGGCAAACGAGGGCATATTGTGCTGGGCTTAATTGAAGATCGCTAAACTCGGTATTGCAGAATCGGTGTTTATATTTGACCACTCTGGATCCAAAACCGCTTTGGTCAGTGACCAGTCTTTGCTTCATCAAAGAATCAACGGCCATTTGTGTTTCAGTTTCTGTCATAGACAGCACCGGATCACGGCTCGATTTTTGATTACAGGCAAGGGTAAGCGAGTTTAAAGATAGGGGATATTGCTCTGGAGTGGTGACCTCTTTCTCGAGAAGGCATCCGATAACTCTTGCTTCGTGGAGTGTTAATTTCATTTCAGGCAACTCATAAAAAAAGCATAACTTTGTTATAACAGAGTCATGCTTTTAATCAAAGCTTCGAATTATTATCAGGCATCTTACTGCTTGAAAACTAGTCGAATCGTCCTAAGTAACCTGAATTCAGGTTAAATAGCTTAATCGACCAATCTTATTCCATCGACTGAGATGGTGATCTGTTTTGCTTTATATAAGCCACCGATACTTTTCTTGAAGGCTTTCTTACTCATAGAAAGTTTGGCATAAATGGTATCGGCATCAGTCTTATCATTTAACGGTAGGAAACCTCCGGCCTGTTTAAGCTTAAACATGATAGTCGTCGAATGCTTATCTAACTCCTCTTTGACCCCTTTTTGCAAGATAAGGTCAATTTTGTCATCACTGCGAACTTGTTTAATGAAACCTTTCATTCGCTGACCGAAGCTCAGTGTGCGGAACACTTCGTTTTTGAAGATCACGCCCCAGTGACTATGGTTGATAATCGCCTTGTAACCCAGATCGGTAGTGCCACCGATAATCAGGTTCACCTCTTCGCCTGCATCATAGGGAGGGGGAGTTTTGTCGAGAAACCTGTCGATTTTTGAAGAGGCGACGATGCGATCATCGACATGACTTTGGTAAATGTAGACAAGGTAAGAGCGACCTACCTCTATTTCACGGTGTTGTTCACCGAAAGGAAGCAGTAGATCTTTGTCTAAACCCCAGTTTAGGAATGCACCAAATGGTCCGGTATCGACGGCTTCTAAATAGGCGAATTGACCCACTTCAGCTAAAGGCTTACGCGTGGTAGCAATGAGCTTATCTTCTGAGTCCAGGTAGACAAACACCTCTAACATGTCGCCTAAGTTACACTCTTTTGGCATGACCTTGGTCGGTAGAAGTATTTGACCGAGTTCTTGTCCATCTAAATAAACGCCAAATTCAACGATTTTAACGACTTCGAGTGTGCTGGTTTTGCCTATCTGTATCATGGAGTTCTCTATTGCTTACGACATATCTATGGCTGCTGATTATAGTGGAAAACGAGCCAATAATCTGTAAGTGATTTGAATCTAACGGGACTAATTGAATGAAATTCAGCCGCGTAGAGTGCTTCCGCTTAGATTCATGGTTATCTTCATCGATATAGTGCAAGTTAAACTTCACCAATTATGTGGTACAACTACTTGCAAAATAGTAATTTGAGGTGTCTAATCGCGCTCCTTTAATTTGGTTATTTCATCTATAACGCACAGATTTAAGCTAGTATAATGATGTTTTACTGCATATTGACTGGTTCGACGTAAGTCGATGTTTTGCGCCTAAAGACGAATGGCTTTGCTAAATTTATTTTAAATAACAGTACCGATAATCAAGCGCGGTACTACTCTATCTGGCTTATATACAGGTTTAAACAATATGAGTGATTGGTCGATTAATGATGCCCGCACCGGGTACAACGTTAATTATTGGAGTCAGGGGCTTTATGGGATTAGTGATACCGGGGAAGTAACTGTCTCCCCCGATCCCTCTCACCCTGAATACAGTATTGGGCTAAATGAACTTGCCAAAGATATGGTCAAGTCTGGCGTTGCCTTGCCTGTGCTGCTTAGATTCCCCCAGATTTTACACCATAGGGTAAATAGCGTTTGTCAGGCGTTCAATCAGGCAATACAGAAGTATCAATACCAAGCCGATTACCTGTTGGTCTATCCTATTAAAGTCAATCAGCAGCAAACCGTTGTCGAAGAGATCTTGGCCAGTCAGGTTTCCAAAGAAGTGCCACAATTGGGACTCGAAGCGGGCAGTAAGCCAGAGTTGATGGCAGTACTTGCCATGGCTCAGAAAGCCAGTTCTGTGATAATCTGTAACGGTTATAAAGATGTCGAATATATTCGCCTGGCTTTAATTGGTGAAAAACTGGGTCATAAAGTTTATATCGTTTTAGAAAAGTTATCTGAGCTTAAGATCATTCTGGAAGAGGCTGAAAAGCTTGGTGTTACGCCTAGACTCGGCTGTCGGGTACGTCTTGCGTTTCAAGGTAAAGGAAAGTGGCAGGCCAGTGGTGGAGAGAAGTCGAAATTTGGCCTTTCCGCTTCACAGGTGCTTACCGTTATCGACTCATTGAAACAAGAGCAGATGTTGGACTCCCTGCAGCTGTTACACTTTCACCTCGGCTCTCAAATTGCCAATATTCGGGATATTCGCCAGGGGGTGAGTGAGGCCGGGCGCTTCTATTGTGAGCTTCAAAAGCTTGGTGCTAACGTTAAGTGCTTCGATGTTGGTGGTGGCCTGGCTGTCGATTACGACGGCACCCGTAGTCAGAGTTCTAGCTCGATGAACTATGGATTGACCGAGTATGCCAATAATATCGTGAGTGTGCTTACCGATCTTTGTAATGAATATCAGGAGCCAATGCCAAGAATTATCTCGGAGTCGGGACGTTTCCTTACGGCACATCATGCGGTATTGATCACTGATGTCATCGGCACCGAAGCGTATAAGCCAGAAGTTATTGGGGCACCAGAGACCGACGCGCCGCAGCTTCTGCATAATATGTGGCAATCTTGGAATGAAGTGAGTGGCAGAGCCGATCAACGTGCCTTGATTGAGATCTATCATGACTGTCAAAGCGATCTGACCGAGGTGCATTCACTGTTTGCCTTAGGTCAATTGAGTTTATCTGAAAGAGCATGGGCGGAGCAGGTTAACCTAAGAGTTTGCCATGAGCTTCGTGATGTGATGAGTCCGAAGTATCGTTTCCATCGACCCATAATCGATGAATTAAACGAAAAGCTGGCCGATAAGTTCTTTGTTAACTTCTCACTGTTTCAGTCTCTGCCGGATGCCTGGGGAATCGATCAAGTGTTTCCTATTATGCCACTATCGGGGCTGGATAAGGCACCAGAGCGCCGTGCTGTCATGTTAGATATCACCTGTGACTCAGATGGGACCATAGATCAATATGTTGATGGTCAGGGCATTGAAACTACAATACCTGTGCCGACCTGGAGTGCAGAGAGTCCTTATCTGATAGGCTTCTTCCTTGTCGGGGCATATCAGGAGATCTTAGGTGATATGCATAACCTGTTTGGAGACACTAATTCGGCAGTCGTACGTCTCGATGACGATGGAAGAACCAATATTGAATCTGTTCTGGCAGGAGACACGGTGGCCGACGTACTTAGGTATGTGAATCTCGATGCAGTATCATTTATGCGTACCTATGAAGAGTTGGTCAATAAGCATATTCAAGAAGCTGAGAGGGCGAATATACTCGAAGAGTTACAGCTAGGCTTGAAGGGTTATACGTACCTGGAAGACTTCTCATAGGGTAATTAGAGCAGGCTTGTAATGAGCCTGCAACTGGGTAACTCAACTGTATGTTTTTTGAAGGTTCAGAAAAAAAAATTGAAGTGGTTGTATCCTCTACAACCCCCTCTTTACGCCAATTGGGCGATGGTTTTTGGGCTGCGATAGTCGCAAGCGCCAATGCAGAAATTCTCTCGAAGATGTCTAATACTTATTGTGACGCTTATATTTTGAGCGAGTCCAGTCTGTTTGTCTGGGATCATAAGTTTCTGATGTTAACCTGTGGCACGACTACGCTTGCCGATGCGGTACTTCTGTTTGTCGATAAGTTGGGTGAAAATTCGATAGCGTCAGCCAGTTATCAGCGAAAGAGTGAGTCTCTTTCCCACCTTCAAGTGAGCAGTTTCGAATGTGATCTGTCACGGCTCAGAGAAAAGCTCGCCGGATCCGCCTATCGTGTTGGTCATCTGGATACTCATCATCACTATATTTTTTGCACCGACTCGAAAACACAATGGCGCCCTCCTCAGAATAGTTGTGAGCTGTTGATGTATCACATTAAGGGCGATGTAGCTGAATATCTCAGAAGCGATAAGCAGACTAGCTGCGGGATCAGAGATATGCTCAGGCTCGACAGTCTGTTTCCGGATTTCGTATTCGATGATCATATTTTTGAGCCCTTTGGTTACTCAATTAATGGCCTATGGAATGAGAAATATATGACGATACATATC
>Ga0209379_10001799_pt1 | contig 13559 bp, 11 predicted proteins | sample tdDd001_FD_187124 | JGI IMG/M metagenome (GOLD analysis project Ga0209379, IMG submission 187124) | Marine sediment microbial communities from the Atlantic coast under amendment with organic carbon and nitrate - tdDd00.1 (SPAdes)... | ecosystem: Environmental > Aquatic > Marine > Coastal >...
AATGGGGTTACTATTACATGAGCCCGCCTTACGGCATCGAAGCCAATACGCCGCTGGCGGCTGAGTGGGCGACCAGTTACAACATGTTCCACTGGGGGATTTCTGCCTGGTCGCTGTACTGTATCGCATCGCTGCCTGTGGCTTACTCATTCCATGTAAGAAAGAACCCACAACTTAAATTGAGCGCAGTGTGCGAAAGTATTTTAGGCCGTTACTACAATCCGGTAATTGGTAAGGCGATTGATACCATCTTTATCTTTAGCTGTGTTGGTGCAATGGGGATCACGCTGGGCTTAAGTGTGCCGATGGTCACCGAAGGCATCGCCTCGCTAATGGGCGTTGAAAGCAGCTTTGGCATGAACGTGGGCTTGATGCTCTTTATTACCGCACTGTTTACCGTCAGCTCGTATGTGGGCATTGAAAAAGGCATGGCCAAGCTTAGTGATATGAACACCAAGTTGGCGATTGTCTTTGTCGTCCTCATTTTAGTGGTTGGTCCAACGACCTTTATCATTGACCAAATGACCAATGGTTACGGTTTGATGCTGCAAAACTTTATCCGAATGAGCTTATGGACCGATCCGGTTGAAGGCGGCTCGTTCCCAACGTCATGGACGGTGTTCTACTGGGCTTATTGGATGACCTACGTGCCATTTATGGCCTTGTTTGTGACTAAGGTATCGAGCGGTCGTACGTTAAGAGAAGTGATTGGTAGTATGGTACTGGGCGGAAGTGCGGGCTGTTTCATCTTCTTTGGTGTGTTAGGCAGTTTTAGCATGAGCACCCACCTAAATGAATTGGTGAATGTGACTGAGTCTATCCAACAGGCGGGCGGCTCTGCAACGGTGGTTGCTGTGCTAGAAACCCTGCCCGCGAGCGCGCTGTTTATTATTATCTTTGCGGTGATGTCGACTCTATTTTTGGCCACCACATTAGATTCCGCTTCGTTTACCCTCGCTGCCACGGCGGCTAACCAATTGGACGAAAATGCGAACCCACCAACATTCCTACGCTTGTTCTGGTGCATGATTTTAGCTGCGGTGCCATTGACCATGATGTTTATTGATGCCCCTTTAAGTACGGTGCAGACATTAGCGATAGTCACGTCATTGCCTCTGATGTTTGTTATTTTCGTTATGCTTTATGGCTTCTTCGGTTGGATAAAACGTCATGACGAAGAGGAAGAGAGGCAAGTAGAGAGCGTAACAGAGCAAATCGAGGCCCAACCAGTAACCGAATAGGTTAAGCGTTAAAAAAATACCCGCCTAATGAGGCGGGTATTGGCATTTAGAGTCTGCAGAAATTAACTTACTTCGCCAGCTTAGTCATCACAGACATCAGCAGCTTAATACGTGGTTCAATCGACTCAAGCAATAAGTACTCGGCATCACTGTGGAAGCCCGCGCCGATAGGGCCTAGGCCATCAAGGGTTGGCACGCCCAAGATTGCGGTGTTGTTCGCATCAGAGCCGCCGCCTGCTTCTTTCCAGTTGATGTCGATGTTTAACTCGTCGGCTGACGCTTCAACCATCGCCATCAGCGCTTCGGTTTGCTCGGTTGGAACCATAGAAGGTTTGTAGGCTTCACGTACCACTTCAATCGCCACGTCTGCCACAAATGGCGTTTGCGCCATTGCCGCGAGTTGAGTGCCGATTTGGTCGTATTCGTTGTTGTCCCAGAAACGCACATCGACAATGGCACACGCGTGATCAGGCACAATGTTTGCGCCGTTGCCACCAGAAACAATCCCCACATTAAGCGTGGTGCCAGTTTCAAAGTTGGTCATGTCATTTAATGCTAGCACCCAGTTCGCCATTTCGGTGATGGCGCTGCGGCCTTTTTCTGGTTCGTTACCGGCGTGAGCGGCGCGGCCATTAAAGGTCATTTTGTAGCGTGCCATGCCTTTACGCGCTTTCACTAAACCACCATCGGCGCGAGCGGCTTCTGCCACCAAAACGGTTTTGGCACTTTTCGCGACCGATTGGAGCCAATCTACCGAGTAAAGTGAGCCCGTCTCTTCGTCTGGGTTCATGCAAATACAGATAGACAGCTTGTTGAGAACATCGGCATCCAGATGACGCATGGCATAAACGATGTTTAGCAGGCCAGACTTCATATCTGAAACACCCGGGCCGTACGCTTTTTCAGCGTCCGTCGTCATTGGGCGCACCGCCGCTGTGCCAACGGGAAATACGGTGTCCATATGGCCGATCAGCATAATATCGATGCTGTCGCTTTCTGGTTTATTGCGGATCTCAAGACCAACACCGGCTTTGGTGCAGTCGATGGTTTTTACATCCCAACCGGGTAATGCTTCAAACTTAGCGGCGAATTGGCTCGCAACACATTCAATACCATCGGTGGTGTAAGTACCGCAATCGACATCGATTAACGGGCGAAGCTCTTCAAGGTAGCTTTGTAAACAAAAATCCATGGTGTGTTCCTTACAGCAAAACGTTCATAACAAACATGGCGCCAAATGCGTTGATAACGGAAATAGCGATCATAACAGGGATGTAGCGGCCTTCCGTGCCAACAGGGCCAAGAATACGGCCAAGATATTGAACTTGAGAGCCCATAAGATAAATCGCTGGTGCCAAAATCGCGATGTGGCTACCGTTTAGAATACCTTGGTCAAATAGGGTAATAACCACACCTACCGCGCCGCCCATCGACATCCATGCACCAATGAGTACTGCTGCGGCTTCACCAGGTAGGCCGAACACCGCCATAATAGGGGAAAATACCGTGCCCATTACGTCAAGCGCACCGGTGATTTGCAGTGCCTTGATGATAACAAAGGCCATCAGCACGTTCGGTACGGTCGACGTGGTGGCAATCACCCAGCCTTTCTTAGCACCTTCAACAAAGATATCGGTAACCATTGGTTTTTTGGCTTTCACTTCGCTCATTATGCTGTCTCCTGATCTAATTTCGCGTTATCAACTTGGTCGTTTTTGTCTTCTTTGCCTTCGGTAATATTTAGGTAAATACGGAACAAGTTAGCGCCAACAAACTTAAATACAAACATTACGGCGACCGCCAAACCAATTGATGAAGTTACGGCATTGCTGCCATCGGCATAGGTTAACGTGAACAAAACCGCGCCAGATGAGAAGAAGTTAACGATGGTTGCCCCAGCGGTAAACTGGAACATGGTGAACACATCCGCTTCGCGCTTGGTTAAGTGTCCTTCGTCTTTGAGTTGACGAGTCATGGCGGCGCCAGCATCGGTACTTTGGAGCGAAGCGATAAGCGCTAGGCCAGAGTTACCAGGGATACCCATCAGTGGTTTTAGTAGCGGAGTAAGCAGTTTACGGGCCGCATCAAGTGCGCCGTAGTGCTCAAGAACATTGATCATGCCCAGGGCGAACATAACGGTTGGGATCAGCGTTAACGCAAACAAGAAACCGTCTCGAGCGCCGTTACCACCTTTACCACGCATAGAGGTGGTCAGTGCTTGAACGCCATCCGCTGTTTCTTGCACGCCATAGGCGACATGGCCAAATGAGCCGTTAAGGGTGGTAAAGTCAAAAACGCCATACCACTCGTTAGATTGTAATAAACCAGAGAAGAATACCACGGCAAATGCCAAGGCGATGTAACACCCGGTTGTGACCTTGCGATCCGTTGTTGTCTGATTAGACATTGCTTACCTCTATTGTCAAAAATGAAATGTAAGGTTTTCCTTTTCAAATGAAATAGTGACCGGATATGCAAACGAGTGGTATGACCAAGGTCAAATAGTGGTTCGTAAGGTATATTTTCCGTGTTACAGATGGAAATGCTGGGTTAATAATTTATTATGGCATTTTGTTGATATATGTAAGTAAAGGTTGAGATATATCACTGGCATGAATTGATTGGGCGGCTGGGGCACTTGTTTGACAGTTTGCAGGATGGGGGCTAGCTTTTAGTGTATGAAACTAAATGAAAATCACCAACTCAACTATGTATTCATGGCGCTTAATGATGAAACGCGCCGCGCAATGGTTTGCCAACTGGCGCAAGGCTCAGTTGCGGTTAAGGATTTAGATCTTCCGTACCCCATATCTAAGTCTGCGGTAACCAAGCATTTAAAAATACTCGAACGTGCTGGCATCCTAGACCGGCAGATTGTTGGGCGCACGCATATCTGTTCGTTGAATGTAGATCCCATCAACCAAGCGAACCAATGGCTCGCCTTATTGCAACCGAGTTGGGATGATACAGAAAAAGCACTCGAGTTCTATATGAACCTTCAACTGACCGAATAACACCGTGGTGGAAACAAAAAAATAAAGCGCCAATGATCATTGACGCTTTACCCATAAGTATCTCTACTCTCGTACTTTGTCGTTTAATCCGGAAACGATCCCCGTATCCCTTGAAGCTCATCAAAGTGCTCTAAGAATATTTTGGTCAGGTTCGGGTCAAAATGCAGGCCACACTCTTCTTTGAATAAGTCGTAGACTTTGTCACTCGGCCACGGCTCCTTATAGCAGCGTCGCGAGGCCAGCGCATCAAAGACGTCGGCAATGGCGGTAATGCGCGCTTCAATCGGAATACTTTCACCAGAAAGGCGATTAGGGTAGCCTGTTCCGTCCCATTTCTCATGGTGGAAAGCGGCGATATTGGCTGCGATGTTCAATATCTCTAAGTTAGATCCACGTAAGATCTCAGCGCCCACGCTGGCGTGAGACATCATGGTGTTCCACTCATCGGCATCTAGTTTTCCGGGCTTATTTAAAATCGCATCGGGGATGGCAATTTTACCGATGTCGTGCAGCGGAGAGGCGAGCTTGATCTTATGCGACATCTCTTCCGACAGACCATATTTTTGCGCAAGGAAAAGAGACAACTCTGCCACGCGTTTAACGTGGCTACCCGACTCTTTGGAGCGGGTTTCTACCACTTCGCCCAATCGGTAAGCGATCTCTTTTTGGGTATCTCGCACTTCATTGAGCAGGATAACTTTTTCGTAGGCAATGGTGATGTTACGAATAAACAGATCAAGAATTTCGATGTTTTCTTCTAGGCTGTGATGAGGACAATGAACCACCAGAAGACCGACGCTCTTATTGACTTGAACCGGGATAAGAAACTCTTCATCTTTAACTTGAATATAACGCTCTTGTGAGTTGGTTACATCTTCAACCGAGCAAGAGATAAACTCATTTAAGTTCTTTCCGATCAGGGCTTCTCCCCCTTCAGATGAGGCGACGACCTGCCATTTGCCTTCTACCTCCTGAGCGGCGAAGTTGAATGCGTGCACTTCCCCTAACTGTAGCAGGGCGCTAAGTTGAGATAAGATGCCATCTAACCAGTGGGTACCATCGCCTTCGACCAATATAGAAGCAGAAGAATTAATAATGGTGTTAAGGCCTTTCTTGGTATTTTCGATCACCATGATGTCGCGATATGATCGCAATGCGGCACACAGCGTCGTATTAAGCTTGGTGGCAGTTAGCTCTGTTTTATTTTTGTAGTCGTTAATTTCGTACTTCTTGATCACCTCAGATTCCGGGGCATCACCGGGCTGGCCCGTTCGAAGAATGATCCGGCTCGTGCGGTTACCAAATTCGACCCTTAGCCAGTCGACAAAATCTAACCCAGCATGGTTAGACTCCATCACCACATCAAGAAAGACGACGGAGATGTCTTTATGTTCATGGAAGATTTTCTTTGCTTCTTCAGCGGAATAAGCATTTAAAAAATTGAGAGTTTTCCCTAAATAATCAAAGTCACTTAACACGAATTGGGTGACTTTGTGGATGTCTTCGTCGTCGTCAACGATTAAGATATTCCACTTTTCACGTTCTTCGGTTACGGTTTCATCTTCATGATCTGAAAAAAGAAATTGGTCATCATTTCCCATCACATACCTCTTAAGCAACGGTTTTTCCTACAAGTCGTTTGAAAAACGCATGGAGTGCGATTTAGCGCGCAGTTTTTTGTTATGTAATGATTGTAGTAAACAATTTCGTCACTAGCACAAATCCTATTGATTTTTTGAACACTATTTAGACCTATCTCGAATCTACTCCTCAAACTGGCCAAAAAAAAATTGTAATATCAAGAAAATCCTAGCGATAGGTCTATACTCTGAGTAGAAATTATCGCTTATACCAATAGCTCGAAATATCAAAAGGGTTGCCGATGGAAGACCACTCAAAGGCTAGTGAAGAGAATACGCCCCCGCAAGATAACGCCATAAAAAGCACCAATAGTATTGGCTTCCGTCTATTTTTTTACACTTTGATTTGTGGATCTTTGCTTGCGATAGGGATTGCAAGCATCCAGCTATATTGGGATTTTAAGCGAGAAGGTGATCTGTTAGCGGCTTCGTTAGATAGGATTGACACCAGCGTGACCTCATCGGTGGCCAACAGCTTGTGGAATTTAGACGAAGAACAGCTGCAAATTCAAGTCAATGGCATAAAAAATCTCGCTAGTGTGGAGTATGTCGGCGTTTATTCGTATCACAACGGAGCTTTGCATATAACGGTCGAAAATGGCCGTTCATCACTTGAAAACGAGCTGAAAAAAAGTGTTGATTTACATCACGGTGACGAGCGGATCGGCGCCTTGGTGATCGAGATTTCTTATCAGCAGATCTATGATCGCTTAGCAGAGAAAGCGCTGGTTATTTTGCAAACCCAGTTGCTGATTAATTTGTTGGTCTCTTTCTGTGTGTTGTATATCGTGTTTCACGTCATGATCAAACACATCAATCGCATCTCCCATTTTGTTCAGATGCGGGGATTTGAAGAGAGTGGCTTGGCCGAGAAATTGGCTTTACTGCGCAAATATAAACACGACGAAATGGAAGTGCTGGTCGATTCCATTAATGAACTGCACGAAAATATCGACTATCAGCTTGAAAAGCGTAAAAAAATTAATGAACAACTCGAGTATGAACGTGATTTTACCGGCGTGATCATCGAGTCTTCTCCTTCACTGATTTGTTCTTTGAATAATGAATTTGTGATGCAACTGGTCAATTCAGAAGTCGAGAAACTGCTGGGCGTTAAAGGGGACAAGCTGCTTGGAAAGAACTGGTTTGATTACTTTGTCAATGAAGAAGTCACCGAGGATGATAAGCGTGATCTGTTAGAAAATGTGCCAGATTATGAGTTAGTGTTAACCATGCAAGATGGCTCGGGAGAGGAGCGTTACCTGCAGTGGCGATTAGTACAAGATAAAGATCTTCATCGGGTGATGTGTTTTGGGGTGGATGTTACCGAGCTCACCAACACCGAAAATGCCTTGATATCACTAAACCAAAAACTCGAACAGAAGGTGCAAGAGCGAACCCAATCGTTAGAAGCGGCCAACAGTGAGCTGTCGACTACCCTTAACCAATTAGAAGATACCCAAGAGTCATTGATTGAAGCGGAAAAAATGGCGTCTTTAGGGGGGCTAGTTGGCGGTGTCGCGCACGAGATCAATACCCCGTTAGGTATTAGCGTCACGGCAACCAGCTTTATTGATGATAAAGTGAAGGTGCTTAAAAATGGGTTTGAAACGGGAAATCTGTCTAAAAACCAGTTTTCGGCGGCGTTAGATTCGCTCACGGAATCAACCCACATATTAACTTCTAACCTTTCTCGGGCTGAGCAGTTGGTATCGAGCTTTAAGCAAGTCGCGGTCGATCAGAGTAGCCAGTCAATATACTCTTTTAACGTAAAAGATAACTTGGAAAAGGTCTTACTCTCTTTGTCTCATGAGCTGAAGGTGTCTCAGGTTAAAACTCATGTCACGTGCCCAGATGACATTAATATAGACAGCTACCCCAGCGGCTATATTCAAATCTATACCAACTTGATAACTAACAGCATACGTCATGGTTTTGATGAATGGGACGGTGATCGCGATGTTTTCTTTGATATTCATACTGAAGATAATCATTTGATCATTAATTATCGCGATACAGGCAAAGGGATCGACGCGGCAGTACTCGGGCATATTTTTGAACCCTTCACCACCACCAAGCGGGGCAGAGGGGGAAGCGGACTCGGGGCCAATATCATCTATAATTTGGTGTCGAGATTGCTGCAAGGGAAAATTGAATGTCTCTCTAAGCCTAATGAGGGTGCAGAGTTTCGAATTACCGTACCTTTGGTTCTGCAAGTAGAGGATGGGGCTGCGCTAAAAGAGTAGCAAGCGCAGATAACGACCACAAAAGGCAGCGCATTACCGCGCTGCCTTTTGCGTTTTCATGCCTATCGCTGACGAGCGGATCACGGTCAAAGGCTGGCCTACTTAGGCGCGTTTTTGAGCAAGATTGCCGTCGAGATACTCTTGTAGTAACTGCTGCTGCGCGGCGCTAAAACACAACCCAAGCTTACTGCGTCGCCAAAGAATGTCTTCAACAGTGAGTGCCCACTCCTGCGCTATCATATAGTCAACCTCGGCTTGATAAAGCCCGTGGCCAAACTCTATCCCCATTTGGGCCAACTCCGTTTTGTCGGCCATGATTTCCTGGCAACGGGTTCCATAACTGCGAACCCAGCGCTTGATGATGGCACTGTTCAACCAAGGCCACTGAGCGGTGAGTTGCTCGGCAAGCGCTTGACGAGAAGTGAAGTCGCCGCCCGGCAAAACCGCCTCCATTGTCCAGTTATCGCCCATGTTGGCAAAAAACGGTTTGAGTTGCGTCATGGCAGCTTGGCCGAGTTTACGGTAAGTGGTCAGCTTGCCCCCAAATACAGACAGCAGCGGCGCGTTGGGCTCGCTTTGGTCGAGTTCAATCGTGTAATCGCGAGTCACGGCCTGAGCGTCAGAAGACTCATCTTCAACCAAAGGACGCACACCAGACCAGGTATTGATGACATCGGTGGGGGAAATAGAGCGCTTGAAGTGCTGGTTCACGATATCGCACAAGTAGTTGATTTCGTCCTCATCAATACGAACTTGGCTTGGGTCACCTTGGTAGTCCACGTCGGTAGTGCCTATCATCGAATAGTTCTCTTGATAGGGGATGACAAACACAATGCGTTTGTCTCTGTTTTGCAGCATGTAGGCGTGGTCTTCCGGGTAGATTTTAGGCACCACAATATGGCTGCCTTTCACTAAGCGCACCGAACGCGGCGCTTCGCGGTGGAGTTGCTGTTTAAATAGCTCGCCAACCCAAGGGCCGGCAGCATTAACCAAGGCTTTACTTTGGATTTGAAAGCGACTGGTTTGATCTTGCAGGCTGACTGTCCAGCCTTGGTCATTGCTTTCTGCTTGGGTGCAGCGAGTACGAGTATAGATAACCGCGCCGTGTTGTTTCGCCAGCAACGCGTTAGTTAAGACTAAGCGCGCATCATCGACGGCGCAGTCGGAATATTCAAAGCCCGTTTTCATTTCGGCTTTTAACGGCGCCTCTGGCCCAAAGCGAACCCCGTGACTACCGGGCAGCGATACCCGTTTGCCCAAGTTATCGTAAAGAAATAGCCCGGCTCGGATCATCCACGCCGGGCGAAGATGGGGACGGTGGGGAAGGCGAAAGCGCATTGGCGCCACAAGGTGAGGGGCATTTTTTAACAACACCTCGCGCTCGGCCAGCGCTTCACCGACTAAACGGAATTCATAATGCTCTAAATAGCGAAGCCCACCGTGGATAAGCTTGCTGCTTGCTGATGACGTCGCGGAGGCGAGATCGGACATTTCAACTAAGGCGACTTTAAGTCCTCGGCCTGCCGCATCGGTAGCAATCGCAACCCCATTTATCCCACCACCAATGACCACCAAATCAAAAGACTCTTTGCGTTCTATCATGACTATTCCTTCACTTTCGTTATTGTTTGTTTATGCTCGAATTGTGAATCTTAATGTTCGATTTCGAGCATGGTACAACGAAAATCGGCTTGGATCGAGCAAAAGGCCGCTCTCTTGTTAAAAAAATGCGGCCTTTTGGTTTTTATCTTGTTATGGGTGACGGTGGGAGGGAGTCTAAAGCGTCTTTTTAAAGAAGATCTTATCGGTGCCTGTTTTGGGAAAATCAACGTAACGGCCTACCTCGGTAAAGCCAAGCTTGGAATAGAACTCTGGCGCTTGAAAATCGTAGGTATCAAGAAAAAGATGCTGAATACGGTTCTTTTTGGCTTCCTTTTCTGCCAAGTGAAGGATCTTGCGGCCAAGGCCCTTGCCTCGGATAGATTGAGCAAGCCACAACCTTTGAATGTGCAAGGAGTTATAGTGAAGGTAGCCCATTAAGCCCCCTTCGACTTTGCCGTCGGCACCGCGGATCAGCAGTGCCAATGGCCGTTCATCTAAGTCTGGGAAAAAGCCTTGGTTGAACTCGCGTAGCCCCTGAAAGAGTGGTTCAATATCTTTTTTCTCTGGATGGTTGGTGACTTCTATGATCATGGCATTGTCCATTTATTCCCCACATTGAGTGAGTATAATTCAGACGAGAGGGGGATGGGAGCGAGTAGCGCCATTTATGTAACAAATACAACAAAAAACGCCCCACAGAGTGAGGCGCTTTGAAAGTAACAAGAGCTTGGCTAGTTAGAAGATGAGGTGGGCAACACCTGCAATAACCGGTAGCGTGATAACAGTACGCAAAATGAAGATGAAGAATAGCTCGAAGATGTTTACTGGAATACGGCTACCAAGCAGCAGTGCACCGACTTCAGACATGTAGATAAGTTGCGTTACCGACATCGCCGCAATCACAAAGCGCGTCACTTCACTTTCAATTGATGCCGCTAAGATCGCTGGAATGAACATATCAGCAAAACCCACCACAATGGTTTCAGACGCTTTTGCTGCCTCAGGGATTTGCAGTAGCTCTAGGAAAGGAATAAATGGCTTACCTAGAATAGTAAATACTGAGGTGTACTCGGCAATAACCAGCGCGATGGTACCAAGTGCCATCACCACAGGTAGAACGCCAAAGACCATATCGACGGCGTTTTTTACGCCTTCAGACAGAACTGTTTTCGCTGATTTCACCTTGCCTGCTTTATTAACGGCAAGTTCTAAGCCCCAAGAGAATGTCGTGTGACCAGCAGGGATCGCGTCGGCCCCTTTCTCTGGCGCAGTACCATCGATGTAAAGGTCTTTCTTACGGCTAAGCGGTGGAAGACGAGGAATAATGATCGCCGCAACAAAGCCAGCTAAGCAGATCGCGCCGTAGAAAGGCAGGAACATGTGCTCTAGGTTTACCTGAGCAATGATCACCAAGCTAAATGTAATAGAAACTGCCGAGAATGTGGTACCCACAACCGCGGCTTCACGCTGGGTGTAAAACTTGTTTTCGTATTGCTTGCTAGTTAGCAAAATACCGACGCTGCCATCACCTAACCAAGAGGCCATACAGTCGATAGCACTACGGCCTGGTAGGTTAAATACCGGGCGCATGATTTTACTAAGCAGCGTACCAAATAGCTCAAGTAAGCCAAAGTTAAGCAGTAGCGGCAGTAGCAAACCGGCAAAAATAAACACCGCAAATAGCGTTGGCAGTAAGTCGCTAAGAACCAGACCACCAGTGCCGCCGCTGTAGATAGCTTCAGGGCCAACTTGGAAATAAGTCATGATCACGGCGATACCACCGAAGATACGTACCGCAAACCATAAAGGGGATGGGCTTAGTAAGCCATCTAAAAAAGAGTTGTTTGCGATGAAGCTTGGCTTAACCAGTTTGTAGCCAATGGTTGCCACAGACATAAAAGCAATAATAGTGGTGACGATTTCGACTAAGTAGCCATCCAAAACCACTTTTAGAAATTTAGCTAAAACAGCAACAGGAATGGTGATGTCTCCGCTGTAGCGCACTGGCGCCATAAACAGAAATAGCCCGATAAGCGATGGGATCAAAAAGACCCAAAAATTGTTTTTGCTCTTAGGCGAGCATACCGTTTGTTTTGTACTATCCATTCTTCTTACTCTTGTTACTGCCAGTGCATATTGGGATATTTATGCACTAAACGTTGCTATTTACTCACTATTGGCAAGAATAACTGTTTTCCCGTTTGAATGAAATACTATTCATTAAAAAAAGGTAATTATGCAGTCTAATGCCATGTCGAGTGGTGAAAATATGGTCAATTGTAATGCATTTGTTATCTCTACGGTAGGCGAAGACCTCAACGCGGCAGAAAAGTGGCAGTATTGTATTGAAAATCGCTAACGGTTTTTTGTAGCTCACCGCAATAAATGAAAATTGATTTGGCTAAAAATGAGAAATTAAGTTTATGAGTTAGAGGGAACGATGGTGCTTGAAGGGGCGCCGCTTATCCTAACATATGCATGGACACTCACGCTTTCATCCTCCCCTCGCTTCGTGCGGTGATGCATATCTAGTGCAAAGCGCTCACTGAAAGAGCGGGGGGACCCATAGCTATCGCACTAGAGTTTCGTGACTATTAGTGGTAAAAGAGTTTTAAATCTCAATCTATCAATGGATAGGCGAAAGACATTATTTACCCTTATGGTTCAATCACCTTTGGCAAGAAATAGAGGAGTTAAATCCGTGTCTTATGATGTGCGATAGGAGAAGGAGTGAGAATACAATGAGTCAATACAGTACACGCAAGATGAAAGCTTTCTGTTGTAATTGCAAAAAGCTAACCAGTCATGAATATACCTCTTTTGGCCAAGAGGGAAAATCACCGGATAATGAAGCCACTGGCTTTTTCTCGGGTTTCTTCTCGGTAATATTGGGCTCGCTTATGGAAGGTGAAGCCACTGGTGACTATAAATGCCAGATCTGTGGCACCTACCTGCATACACCAGACCACTTAGATTAAGTCAGACTTCGAAAGACAAAAGAACAAACGAAAGTTCCAGGCAGTAAATCTTTCGTTTCGAGCGCTATAACCTTGCCATCTCTTATGATTGATTTCGATTTACCTTTCGATTTGATAGGTCGAAAGGTGTGCTTTTCGGTTTGAGTTGGCAAGAAAGAAACAGCCAAGGCCATTGATCGCTGATGACAAATGGCCGTTGTGAGGGAAGCTTCAAACTGACTGGGCGAAGTCGCCCTCGCTTATTAATCCTTCATACTCAAAATCAGCAGCGCCGCGATGGCTAAGAACGCCGTCATGGTTAAGAACACATCGTTGTAGGCCATGATGGCGGCTTCGCGCTGCATGGTGGCCGTGATGCTGGCTTGTGCTTGCATCAGGGCGGTTGAGGGGCTGCTGCCAGAGGAGATGAAAAAGGCCTGCTTTTGCTCAAGCGCTTGCCAACCTAATGCACTTACCGAAGAGAGCGACTCTTTGATATGCGCCAAATGCTCGCGGGTTTTGTTATCGAGCAAGGTCGCAATCACCGCGATACTAAACGCACCGCCCAAGTTACGCATCACGTTGGTGAGGGTCGAGGCGTCGGGAGAGTCGACCTTTTTGATGTTTTTCATCGCCACCAAAGAGAGTGGCACCATGATAAATGGGCTGCCAACGGCACGCAACAACATAGACAAAATCAGTTGCTGGCCGCCAAAGTCAGCGGTCATATGAGTATTTACGTAGCAGCTAATGCCAAACATCACAAAGCCGAAGGTCACCAGATATTTGGGTTTGATGATCTGGGTGAGCTTTGGCACTAGCGGGAAAATCAGCAGCTGCGGAAAGCCCATCCACATCA
>Ga0209379_10001800_pt1 | contig 13548 bp, 16 predicted proteins | sample tdDd001_FD_187124 | JGI IMG/M metagenome (GOLD analysis project Ga0209379, IMG submission 187124) | Marine sediment microbial communities from the Atlantic coast under amendment with organic carbon and nitrate - tdDd00.1 (SPAdes)... | ecosystem: Environmental > Aquatic > Marine > Coastal >...
TAAACTACTATTAACGTATAAAATGTCATCGTCAAAGAAGCAATTAATAATTGTTGACCAATATTATCCAAGTAGTCAGATCTGTAGTAATTGTGACGTACAAAATAAACAAGTGAAAGACCTAAGCATAAGAACTTGGGTATGTCCTGAATGTGGGATTAAACATAATCGAGATTACAATGCGAGTAAAAACATATTAAAAGAAGGCTTAAAACAAATTGCGTAAAGATTGAAAAAACGGTGGGAACCACCGGGATAGCCTAGTCCATTAAAAGCCGTTAGGCTTTTCTACCTAGGAATCTTGTGATTTTAATCATGAGAGGTTCAATATCTTCATACACTTTCATAATAAACCGATACTGTAAGCCATGTATTTCCATGAGTCTTAATCGCTCATGTATTTCTTCTTCTATTAACAAAAAAAAATCTACTCCTTTTACTATCTTAGATCTCTTTTGCTCTTGAATCACTTTTATAGCAGATTGAAATAAATAATCATAATACGTCTGTTTATTCCTAAAATAATGAAATAACAATGCTTTAGATATGCCTGCTTCATCAGCAATTTGTTTAGTGGATGCTTTTTTATAACTATATACTGAAAATACTTTATAGCCAGCATTTAGAATTTTCTGTTGTTTCTCATCGGGTAACCCTAAAAATTTATCATTCATATTTCACCTCATTGACCGAATCGGTTAATCTGATGATACACCTGTTGACCGATTTTGAGAAGACCCTTTTTTTATAATATTCACTAAATAAAACATATGATATACTTAATTAGGAGGTTCCTATGACAGATATACTTGATTTCAAATCAAAAGATGAGTTTAGAAAGTGGTTAGAAACACACCACAACTGTGGTCACGGCGCAACTCTATTTCTCTATAAGAAAGGTTATGAAGATTTAGGAATTACTTATGAAGAGGCTGTAAGAACCGCTCTTTGTTATGGATGGATTGATGCAGTGACTCATAGCTATGATGAAACTAAATTCAAACAATACTTTGCTAAAAGAAAGAAAACCAGCAATTGGTCGATTAGCAATATAAAACGCATGAAAGACCTTCTAGAAGAAGATCTTATGACTGAACATGGTCTTGAATACTTTGATATGATTTTACTGGATCAACTAGATGATATGATTGCCGATGAAATCGCATTCAAAACTCAACCTCTAAAAGTACCTGATTTTATTGCGGAGGTTCTTTTAAACGAACATGCCTTGGATTTGTTGTATGCCTCTACTAAGTCTGTTCAAAAGATGTATCTCCACTATATTCTAAGCGCTAAAAAAGAAGAAACTAAACTCCGAAGATGTTATAAAATAGCTGATATTTTAAAAGGTGGTAAAAACAACTTATAATTCTTTCTTGATTCCAATGCCATTTAACTCGTGATTCATAGTATTAGAGATGTCATACCACTTTTGAACAGTGTTTTCCAATAAAAAATAGTGAAACATGTAAAACAACACTAAGATACCTAATATCAACGCCAGTATCATAAGTAAGATATTTTCATAAAACATGATTAAAACCACAATACCTAAAAATATCATAGTGGTCAAACAGAGTACGATTAAATGAATCAACCGTTCATGTTGCAACCAACTAATCTGTCTTAAATGGTACTCAAACACTTCTTTATCCGGTTTTTTGTTTCTAAGTTGTTTTTTTATATAATGATCATGTTCTTTTATGTATTTTTTCATATTCTCACCTCATTTATTATATTGCCATTTCATTTTCTTTCAATCAAAAAAGTAAGTCCAAATTGAACTTACTTAAATGTTTTTATAAACAGTTTCTGAAAAGAAAGGATTAATTGAAATACAATACCCGATACTTATTTCAAACAACAAGCAAAATCTACTATATATTTACTTAAATTGATTTCCTTTAAGAGAATCGTTTTAAATATGTTTATAGTTTAAACGGTGCATTATATTTCTCATTGGGTAAATCGAAACAAGCAGTCATCCCTTTAGCAAATCTAAACTGAAAGGGTTTATCATCAATTTCTAAATTCTTTAAAATCTTTCCTCTAGGTGTATCGTATAATTTTAACCACTCTTTATCAGATGCAATTTTATTTGCCTTATTAACATTAAAAGAAGCTTTAAAATTCGTTTCGGCTTGAAGTAAGTCTTTATTTAATACTGAATAGAGATTAGAAGTAACATCGAACTCTGTAGTTTTTCCTCCCATTGGCACTCTCAATTCAAAATACTTTGATCCATTTCCGTCACGTGCAACTGTAACACACTCTTTATTCTCTTCAAAAATATCAATATCTTCGACAACCTTAGGTAAACCCCAAAATCCTAGACCTCTTAGTTGATTTTCATAAGATGTAACAGGCATAGAAAAGACATAATAACCAAACTTTTTAAACACATTATCCATAACCATAGGCAATATTGGAATATTAACTTTTGGATCTACCATTACTGGTATAGTCATGGCTATTTCGTTATAGCCAGGTATGCCTAACACATTTTTATACTCATAACATGAGAATATCACCAAAGCCTTACCCGGCATAAGTGTTACTGGTTTAATCTTAGCATGCGGCATCAGCTCTTTTGCTTTTTTATATGAGCATGTGAATATTGCTATTGCAGTTGTTACATCACCATAAAAGGTTGGAAATTGATAAGTTTTTGTTGTTTCTTCATCAAGACGTAACTTTCCAGGTCTCAACTTAAATCTACTGTAAAATGGATCTTTGAATAAGTGTTCGTTTTTAACTAAATCTTTATTGTACTCACGGGTAGCTTTCATATTTCCCTCCTAGATGTGATTCTGCACTCTTTCCCATACTTGTTCAATTGATATTGGTGAAAAATCGCTCTTGTTAAATTCTTCTTTACATAGTTCATATACTGCTTTATTGTATGGTATTTGAACAGATTTTTTATTTGCCAATTGTATGAGGTGACCATTCAATGTATCCAATTCAGACTTATGCCCTTTACGTTGAATAATATCTTGTCCCATACTACTTAATACCATCTTAGAAACATTTTTCTTAAATATGCCATTGGTCATAAAGTTTGGCAAATGAGATGCAGACCATAGCGTCCCCCACGAAGGCATGCCACCAAGTTTACACTCTTCATAACCAGAAGCCTTGATCACCTTTACACCTTCATATGTTAAATTAGTTAACACTTTCTTGAACAATTTCATAGAAGTAATATCTTGATATCCTAAACCAATTAGGGTAGTTAAAGAGTTGGTCAAATTAATAATCATTTTAGAATATACAGCATCCTTTATATGTGGTGTAATGACAGTTTCTACTCCTTTTCCCATTATATCTTTAAGCATTTCCATTTCAGATATCATATCATTACTGACTGTTCCCATAATTATTGGACCCCTTTTTTGATATCCAATAACGCCAGGTTCATCAAACCATGCGTTGTAACTTATTACACCAAATATAACTTTACTAAAATATTTTGGTACAATGGTTTGATTATCAATACCATTTTGAAGCGCAAAAATAATAGGATTGTTTTGAACAGTCTCTTTTATGTATTTACAGACACCCTCTAAACTATATGTTTTAACTGCAACGATTATGATATCAAATGGATCACATGCACTGAGATCATTTATAACATTCACCTTTACATTAAATGCTTTATCCTTTTCATGTTGCAGATAGGTTGTTATCCCATTTAGTTTCATCGCTTCTGCAGTTTCACCTTGATCTAGAAAGTAGATTTCATCGTAATTTTCTGCTATCCAAGCGCCTACTGTACCTCCAATCGCACCAGCACCAAAAACTAGAATTCTTTGCTTACTATTACTCATTTGCCTCCCCCTTTTCATTGTTTTATAGCCTATATACAAGTCAATACCACTGACTAAATATTCAGTCTTTTTTTAATGACCGCCGGTCATTGCGAGTTAAAAAAATTAATCGCAACCGAAAAATCTTTTGAAAATATCACATAATATTTTAATTGTCTCATCTTTTTCTTGAGTAACAATCCCCTGATAACATACCTCAAGTATCATAACGATGATGGCTTGATTATAAATTTCTATATTGCTAATAGTTCTATCCTCATAGAACTTAAAATAACTCATGATTATTTTATTAAATGCCAGTACCGTTTTTTCTATATAATCAAATTCTCTAAAAGAATTAATATGTTTTCTTAGCTCAATCAAAAATATTGGTTGCTCATCAAAATACTTGATTAAAGAATTCGCAAAATTATTTACATTATGAATATCTTTGTTGTTATCAATAACTTGAATTATAAAATCTTTTCTATATTGGTCAAATACTTCTTCGACTAAATCGTTCTTATTTTTAAAATACAAGTAGAATGTGCCTTTTGCAATACCACATAACTCAACAAGTTTATTTATTGATGTCGCATCAACACCATTTTGAATAAAGAGGGTAACTGCGTGCTCTTTTATGATCTCTCTACTTATTACTCTCTCTTCCACCAATCAACCATCCCATCACAAAATTCATTTTCTCTCAACCTAATGGTATAATATAAAACAATTATATACAAGATTAATTTATTATAATTCAACCATTCGTATTTTTCAATTAAAAAAGTAAGTCCAAATTGGACTTACTTAAATATTTATACATTTTCTGCAATTTCATAAACCAATTTTTGTGTCTGATTCCATCCTAAACAGGCATCTGTAATGGATTGACCTTTAACGAGTCCTGCTTCACCTTGTTTGCCTTCGACTAAATAACTTTCAATCATCAAACCTTTAACCAGTTTTCTTATCGATGTATTGTATTGTCTACTTCTTACAACTTCCATAGCAATTCTAGGTTGTTCTTCATATTTCTTCATTGAATTGGCGTGATTGGCATCAACAATCAAAGCTTGATTTAAAAGTTTTCTCTTTTCATATTCTTCTGCTAAGAAAACCAAATCCTCATAGTGATAATTAGGAATGTTTCTACCATGCTGATTGACAGCACCTCTTAAAATACCATGAACTAATGGATTGCCAGAGGTTTCTACTTCATAACCATTGTAGATAAAATTATGTTTTAACTGACCCGCTTTAATAGAATTCAACATAACTTTCAGATCACCACTTGTTGGATTCTTCATACCGACTGGCATATCCACACCACTTACTGTTAAACGGTGTTTTTGATTCTCAACGGATCTTGCACCTACTGCTATATAACTTAATAAATCTTCCACATATGGATAATTGGTTGGATAAAGCATTTCATCTGCTGCAGATAAACCAGATTCATTAATGACATTCATTTGTAACTTCCTAATCATTTTAATGCCTTGTAACATATTAGGATTCTCATTTGGAACTGGTTGATGAAGCATACCTTTATACCCTTCTCCAGTTGTTCTTGGTTTATTGGTATAAACTCTTGGAATCATAATAATCTTATCTTTTACTTCTTCTTGTAACTTGCCCAAATTGCTCACATATTCTAATACAGCATCTTCATTATGTGCAGAACAAGGACCTACAATTAGGATAAACTTATCACTACTACCCTCAAATACTTCTTTGATTTCTGCATCTCTTTGATTTTTTATTTGTCTCAATGAATGACTCATTGGTATTTCAGATTTTATCTCATCTGGATGTGGTATGGGTTGTACATAATTAAAACTCATAATAGCCTCCTTTTATTGTATTTTAGCAATGATAACATAATGAATAATTATACACAAGTAAGTTTTTTTAAGCCTTCAACAGATTATGTAACATCTTGTATTCAACGATTTATTTCATTTAAATTAATGTTGTTTATGTTTGAAAAATGCTGTAATATCCATTAAGCTATAGGTGGAGGTATTTATGATAACAGTAGGAATAATTACAGTCAGTGACAAAGGTTCAGTTGGAGAACGTGTTGATTTAAGTGGTGAAGTCATCAGAGATATGATGACAGAGGCAGGTTATGATGTAAAAGATAAAATAATTTTGCCTGATGAAGTAGATCTGTTAAAAAAACAAATGATTACTTGGTCTGATCAGGATAAGTATAATCTAATATTAACAACAGGCGGTACAGGATTCTCTCCAAGAGATTTTACACCGGAAGCAACCAAAGCGGTGATTGATCGTGACGTACCAGGAATACCTGAAGCAATGAGAGCTTACAGTCTTACCATCACTAAAAAAGCTATGCTCTCTCGTTCAGCTGCTGGAATAAGAAAACAAACACTCATCATCAACTTGCCGGGCAGTCCAAAAGCGGTAAAAGAGAATTTGGAATATATATTACCTGCTCTAAAACATGGTATAGAAATCATGATTGGATCTGCGGGTGAATGTGGTAATTCAAAGTAGAATCCCTTAGGGGATTTTTATTTATTTTAAAAGTATACTATATTGGTATTGTTTAATTCTTAACAATGGTGTATGATGTTAGTGAAAAGGAGGTAATCTTATGAAAAGTAAAACAAGTAATAAAATTGTTATTATTGGTGCAGGATATGTTGGTTCTACTACAGCATATACATTGATGCAATCTGGATTGGTTTCAGAAATCGCCCTTATCGATATCGATGTAAAAAAAGCAGAAGGTGAAGTCATGGACTTAAACCACTGTCTTGCATTTACAAAACCGATTACCATTAAAGTAGGTACTTATGCAGACTGTTCAGATGCTGATTTGATCATCATGACTGCAGGCCCTTCCATTCAACCAGGTGGCACTAGACTCGATTTAGCCAAACAAAACAGTCAGATCATGAAATCGATTATGAATGAAATTGTTAAATATACAAGAGATGCACTTATTTTAGTAGCGACAAATCCAGTCGATATTCTTACTCAAGTAGCTGTTGAATCTGTCAATTACAATCCTAAGAAAGTCATAGGATCAGGTACTGTACTCGATAGTGCTAGATTTAGATATATGCTCAGTCAACATTGTAAAGTTGATGCAAGAAATGTTCATGGTTATATACTTGGTGAACATGGTGATAGCGAAGTGGCTGCATGGAGTTTAACCAATATAGCAGGTGCACCTTTAGATGAGTACTGTTCGTCTTGTAACAGCGAGATCTGTACGGGTCTTGATAAAGAAAAATTACTTCGTAATGTTAGGGATGCTGGTTATCATATCATCGATAGAAAAGTGGCGACGTACTATGGTGTTTCTATGGCGATTAAACGTATCACTGAAGCCATACTTAGAAATGAACATTCTATTCTAACGGTATCAAGCATGCAAACCGGGGCTTATGGTATCAACGGAATTGCCATGAGTGTGCCAACAATCGTTTCATCTGATGGTATTCATAAAATCGTAGAACTTAACCTTTCCGATTCAGAGTTAACACTTCTAAAGAAGAGTGGTGAAAAATTACAATCTATACTTGACTATATAAAAAGCTAAGTCCGAAGACTTAGCTTTATTTCTCTATATATGGATAATTTAGTTAAGTATATTAAGCGCTCTTTTGAGCCGCGTCTGATTTATCAGGCGCTTTTTTTCGATTGAAGCTTTACATAAGAGGACACAATCACATAAACTAAAACAAAAAAAATAGAAGTTACCTTCTATTTAATATCACCATGAGTTTCTTTGTTGGCTGTTTCTACAATTTTATTATTCTCATCTACAAACACAACTTTTGGCTCAAATGTCTTTGCCTCTTCTTGATCTAACCAAGCATATGCAATAATGATCACACTATCGCCAGGTTGAACCAATCTAGCTGCTGCTCCGTTTAAACAAATCACACCAGAATCAGGTTCTCCTTCAATTGTATAAGTTTCTAATCTTGCACCATTGTTATTGTTAACAATTTGAACTCTTTCCCCTGGTAAGATACCAGAAGCTTCTAATAATTTTGAGTCAATTGTAACACTACCGACATAGTTTAGATTAGCTTCCGTTACAATGGCTCTATGAATTTTTCCTTTAAACATATTGAGTAACATATTATACCTCCAACCTTAAGTTGTCTATCAATCTTGGTTTGCCAACCTTAACTGCAATTGCAATTAGGATATCACCTTTTAGTTCATCTATTTTATTAAGTGTTAACGCATCAACGATTTCTACATAATCGATAATAGCATAGTCTACTGTGCTTATTTTGTCAATGATTCCTTGAATTATTTTATTTGCTGTTCGTTCGCCACTTAAAATAGCATCTCTGGCTTCGAATAAAGATTGTGATAATACTAAGGCATCTTTTCTTTCTTTTTCATTTAGATAGGTATTTCTTGAACTCATAGCTAAGCCATCTGCTTCCCTATGAATAGGACATGGAATTATCTCTACATCCATATTTAAGTCTTTTACCATTCTTTCTATTACAGAAACCTGTTGAGCATCTTTCTGACCAAAATACGCTCGATCTGGCGCTACCATATTGAAGAGTTTTGTTACAATCGTAGCAACTCCTCTAAAATGCCCTGGTCTTGATGAACCACATAAGACACCAGTCATGCCACCTTCTACAGTTACATATGTCGAATAACCTTTTGGATACATTTCTTCAACGGTTGGATAAAATAAAATATCCACGCCTTCATGTTCCAATTTGTCTTGGTCACCCTCTAAGTCTTTAGGATAAGCATCCAAATCCTCATTTTCTCCAAATTGTGTTGGATTAACAAAAATACTAGCCACAACAAATTCATTGTCTTTTTTTGCTGCTTTAACAAGAGACATATGTCCATCATGTAAGAAACCCATCGTTGGTACAAAGCCTACTGACTTTCCAGCTTTTTTTTCTGCTTTTACAACCTGTCGTAACGCTTCTACTGAATGTATAATTTTCATAACAAACTCCTAATACAATTTCTCTAAGATTTCATCCTTAATACCAAATGTATGCTCTTTCGCTGGGAATGAACCATCATTTATCTCATTTATATAAGCTTTAGTAGCTTCTATAATATCTTGACCCGTTTCTTTATATCGTTTAACGAATTTAGGTTGTAAACCTTGATACATACCAAGTACGTCTTGAATAACAAGTACCTGTCCATCACAGTCTTTACCCGCACCAATCCCAATTGTTGGTACACCTATTTTTTCTGTAATCAGTTTAGCAAGTGCACTCGGTACACATTCCAATACAATTGCAAATACACCAGCTTCTTCTAAAGCTCTAGCTTCATCAATGATATGTTGTGCTTGTGCTTCACTTTTTCCTTGAACCTTAAATCCACCAAACATATTGACTGATTGTGGAGTTAAACCCAAATGGCCTACTACAGGAATTTTAGCTGCTACTAAAGCTTTGATTTTATCTACCATTTCAAAACCGCCTTCTAACTTAACGGCATGCGCTCCTGCTTCTTTAATGAATCTACCTGCATTTCGAATCGTATCTTCAATGCTTATATGATAAGACAAGAATGGCATATCTCCAATAATAAGTGCTTGTTCTGTGCCTCTAGAAACAGCTTTTGTATGATGAATCATATCATCCATTGTTACTTCTAAAGTTGTGTCATATCCCAACATGGTCATCCCTAACGAATCACCAACAAGAATTGAATTAACGCCAGCAGTATCAAGTAATTGAGCTGTCGTATAATCATATGCTGTTAACATAGATATTTTTTCGCCTTTATTTTTAGCATTTTGAAAAGATTTTACTGTAAATTTTTTGTTCATAGCCTTCTCCATAACGCATCTAACATGCTTTTTTTATTTTCGTCCATGATCAACCTGTCAGTTGTCATTTTGCCTAGTAGTTGATATGCTTCTAAATCTAACCCTTCTAGTTCAGACATATGTTTTTTTAGTGTTGTTGTATCTCCCCTTTGAATGGGTCCTGTTAATGATTGTTCTGTCCCTTTCATGTAAATATTAGAAAGAGTTGCATCAATAAGTGGTTTCATGGCTTTCATGCCATCATCACTTTCAATACCGATGTCATTTAATATCTTAGTGCCAAAGTTCATCAAGGTCACTAGATAGTTGGAAAAGATACATGCTGATAAATGATATTTCGTTTTTTGCTCTTTTGATAAAACAAAATAGGAATTCCCTAATGTTTCTATCATTGGAATAATCGAATCATCACCTTCAACTGAAAAATATGCTTGGTTTAAATCTTCTACGGCTTTATCAATAGATGAAAAAGTTTGAAGTGGATGTAAAGAACATATCTTTGCACCTTTGTCTTTTAATGAAATCAATTCATCTGAAGTCAGTGCGCCACTCATATGAATGAACAACTTCGACTCCAATGAGACTTGTATTTTAGAAATGGATTCTGCCACTTCCTTAATCACATTATCCCCAGTTGTAATGAATACAACATCAGACGTCTCAATAATCTGTTTCAAATCTGTTGACCACTTACAGCCAACATAAGTTGCAGCTTCTTGTGCGGATTTATCGGTTTTACTATAGTAACTCATCACATCATAATAACGACTTATATACTTACCAATAGCTGTTCCAACTTTTCCAGCACCAACAAATGAAATCTTCATAAGTTCCTCCAAACTAAAAAATACATGCCTAGGCACGTATACAGTCAAAAAAACACATAGAAGCTAAGACTACACCTGTAGGCTTAACTGGTTTTGTATGAACTGTCCCCGTCCTTTCGGCTCAAAGCAGTATGATTTAAGTTATTTAACAAGGGTAAGGCTCAAAAGATACCTTCCACTTGAAGTGTAACATAGCTTTTTATTAAAATCAATAGAAAGGATCTCACTTCAAAACGAGCTTTTACTCACTACAAATCAATTTTAGCACCAAGTACTAACACCAGTTGTTGACTTTTACTCCTAACTTCTATATACTCAAGGTAAACTAATAAAAGGAGTCATGTATGAATATTTCTGAATTAAAAATCGGTGATAAAATTGCTAAATTACCGATCATACAAGGTGGAATGGGAATTGGTGTCTCATTATCACGTCTAGCATCTGCAGTTGCTAATGCTGGAGGTATCGGAGTTATTTCTGGTGCACAACCTGGATACAAAGAACCAGATTTTAGAACAGACAATGAGTCTGCAAATCTAAGAGGATTAGAAAAAGAAATCAAACAAGCAAGATCACTTAGCCCAGAAGGTATTATTGGTGTTAATTTCCTTGCTTCAGTTACAAATTATACAGATATGGTAAAACTTGCTGTAAAGGAAAAAGTAGATCTTATCATATCAGGCGCTGGATTACCTAAGAATTTACCATCATTTGTACAAGGTACTGATACAAAAATAGCACCTATTGTATCTTCTGGTAAAGCAGCAGCAACAATCACAAAGCTTTGGGTAAGAAAATATGATTATTTACCAGATGCTATTATTGTTGAAGGGCCAAAAGCCGGTGGTCATTTAGGTTTTTCTGTAGAAGAATTAAAAGGTAATCTTCCTAACATTAAAGATATTGTTAAAGAGGTTATCTCTGCAGTAAAAGATTTTGAAGAAAAATATGGTAAGAAAATTCCAGTTATAGCTGCTGGTGGTGTCTATACTGGACAAGACATGGCTGAATGTATTGAAGAAGGCGCTGCTGGTGTTCAAATGGGAACACGTTTTGTAGCAACTGAAGAATGTGATGCTCATGAGAACTTCAAACAAGCGTATATCGATGCCAAAGAGGAAGACATTTCTATAATTGTAAGTCCTGTCGGTTTACCTGGAAGAGCAATTAGGAATGATTTTGTTAAGTCATTGGAAAAGGCTAATATAAAGATTAAATCTTGTTATAGATGTCTAAAAGGATGTAATCCCGCTGTAGCACCTTATTGTATTACAGAAGCATTAGTCTCATCTGTAAAAGGTGATGTGGATAATGGATTGGTCTTTATTGGAAGCAACGGTTACAGAGTCAATAAAATGACTACTGTTAAAGAACTGATGCAAGAGCTGATGGATGAAGCCAATGCATATTTTAATAAGAAATAATACAAAGAGTTGATTTCATCATGAAATCAACTCTTTTCTTTTAAAATATATGCCTTTGATTATTGTAGAAACAACAAGTACCACACCAATCAGTAAAAATCCTCCATATACGCCCATCTTCTCAGAACCATATGCAAATATTAAACCAAATGCAACCGAAAACGATGAACTAATCATTGCATAAACAGATTCTGCAGTTGCTCTATATTCCGATTCTACCGAATGATGAATATCACCTAAAATCAAGGTATCAAATAAAGCTTCGATATAAATCGCTATCAACATCATAATGATACCAATAGGATGTCTAATAATAAATAAGCTAATAAACGATACGCCAGAGATTAGTGTCAATACATGATAAAATCTCTTTTTTCTTTTAATGTTATTTCTTAAATACTGTACATAGACGGTTGTTCGTTTGCTTGATATTAAAACCACCATCGACATTAAGCCACTGATGATACCGAAATAAACGATATTGATATGAATACCATCACAGTAATTTTGCCAAAATTCCTCAATATATATAATTGATGCGCCAATAACAGCTCCTGAAACAATCACATATTTTAAGAACGTTTGATTTATTATAACTGAACGTGTGACGTTTATAATTTCTTTCACACTCATATGTTTCTCAACTGCACCTTTTCTAGGCTCTGTTAACAACAGATTAAAAATTACCATCATCACACAACTGATAACAGACATTTGATAAGGCATCAGCAAATTATATCTACTTGCCACAAACGAACCTACCAATGCTGCTATTAATCCAGATCCATATCGGATGGCTTTTATTCTAGCCAAGTACTTTTCAAATGAAAGAGTCTCTCCCACTTCTTTTAAACTATCATAAATCAAAGCACTCACACTACCACTGGTAAGCGCACCTGATATACCAGATAAAGCAATGATACAGGCAAAAACAATAAAGCCATGTGCAAATAACATACCGATTGCACCAATAAGTGTTAATATTGATCCTGATATAATAATGTATTTTCTAGAAAACCGATCGGCTAATACACCTGTTGGTATTTCCATTGAAAAGACAACCACAGCATAAATAATCTCTATATAAACCGTTTCAGCTATACTGATACCTCTGCTTCTCCAAAATAATCTTTCTATTACATAAGCAAAGATAAAACTTCTAAAAAAGTAGTACAATTGTACATACATCATATTTCTTTTTAATTTTAATTCTCTTGTCATTTCTTCCTCCTCTATAATTAAAAACCTTCCGACTAATAATTATGGTGGGGGACGTGAATATTAAGACTGTCCTCTGATTCTATACATACTAACCTCCTATACTATTTTATCTAATTATATCATAAAAAAAAAATAAACATCCAATGGTAGGATGTGTAAAATAATCTTAATACATTTCAAAACAAAAAAATATCCTGATGTAATCATCAGGATAGGGTGTTTATATTAGTATTCCATTTCTTTAGTTCTATAAAGTACTGCATACTCATAATCGACTTCAGATTCACAAGACTCACATAATCCAAACTTATTAACCTTTTTCTCATCCTCGCACCGTTTACAAACATCAACCTTCACATACATATTTTCAATTAAATTTTTCATATACTCGCCTCCTCGTATTATTGTATACAATTATTCTTCCTAATGATAGTATACAATAATAC
>Ga0209379_10001801_pt1 | contig 13540 bp, 10 predicted proteins | sample tdDd001_FD_187124 | JGI IMG/M metagenome (GOLD analysis project Ga0209379, IMG submission 187124) | Marine sediment microbial communities from the Atlantic coast under amendment with organic carbon and nitrate - tdDd00.1 (SPAdes)... | ecosystem: Environmental > Aquatic > Marine > Coastal >...
AACAACAGATAATAAATATCTATTGCGGATTACAGTCTATGTAAAACTATTTGTTTTCGCATTCTTGGTTAGCTACAGTACAAGATGTTTTACAAGCAGACTGACAAGAAGTCTGGCATTCACCACATCCACCGTGTGATGCTGACTCTTTTAAAGTTCCAGCGTTCAGTGTCTTAATATGTTTCATTGCTTTCCCTCCTCTCGTAAATACATACCAATTATAGCATAGGAAGGCCTGATATACCAGTTAAGAAACGTGCATAATTGCAAAATCCAAGACCACTTATAGTGTTGAACTACATCGTTTTATAAAATTGAATGATATTCAGTATACTCATTGGATTTACCAGTTTCTTCATTTCAATAATTGTTGAAATTAAAAGATCATACCTAATGGTATGATCTTTATCAAATTGCTCTAATTATAGATTGGATTATGATTCAGAAATGTTTCCAATTGCCCATTTCTTGAATGTCAGTTCGCCTGTTCCTACTGATAGAGTAAGTTCTTCTTCAGTAGCACGTACAACTTTGCCAACCAACCCACCAATAGTTACAACAGTATCGCCAACCTTCAAGCTATCGCGCATATCCTTGAGTTGTTTCGTCTTTTTTTGTTGAGGACGAATCAACAAGAAGTAGAATATCCCGAAGATTGCTGCAATGTAAATTAGTGAAAATGCCATTTAATAGCCTCCTTTAACTGTCAATACATAATAGTATTCGACCAATTCCCCTTAATTCCTTCATATTTTTTATTTTTTCTCTGTTTATCGAAAGAAAAGAGAGGCTATTAACCTCTCTTTTTAATCTTACCTTACAATATCATTTTTTTAAACTTTAAATCTACTAATTTCACTATTTAGAGAATCAGCCAAATGGTTAAGTTCTTCAGCAGCTCTAGCAACTTCATCTACAGCATTTGCCTGTTGCTCCACAGATGCACTAACTTCCTCAGTAGATGCAGCCGTTTCTTCAGATACAGCTGATATATTCTCTATTGCTGAAACTATTTGATCTTTATCTCCACTCATATCTGATACAAAGTGAGAAGTTTCTCTGATTTTATCAGTTATCGCATCAATCAGTCCTGAGATACTTTCAAATGAGCTGTTTACACCTTGAACTGCAGCACTCTGACGCTCAGTGATTTCTCCCACATCTTCCATGATTGATTGTGCTTTTTTATTCTCATTCATAATCTCGCCAACGATTTTACGGATTTCTTCCGCAGCTTCATTTGAGCCTTCAGCAAGCTTACGAATCTCATCAGCAACGACAGCAAATCCACGACCATGTTCACCTGCACGTGCAGCTTCAATAGAAGCGTTCAGAGCAAGTAGGTTCGTTTGTTCAGCAATCGAACTGATTGTTTCAACAAACACGCCGATATTATTTGATTTCTCAGTTAAAGCCATGATAGCTTCTCCAACTTTTGCTGAAGATTCATTGCTTTCTTTTGTTTTGTCCATAAGTTCTACAACACTCTTAAGTCCATCAGCACTCGATGTAATTGCTTCCTCAGCAGAGTGTCCCATTTGAGATGTTCCATCAGTAAGGTCATTGAACTTCTGGTCTAGACCAAACATGAGTTGTGCGCCCTTCTCAGCTTCACCAGCTTGAGCAGATGCACCTTGAGCAATTTCATCAACAGTTTTTGAAACTTCTGTCGACAACGCACTTGTTTCTTCAGATGTTGCCGCAAGATCAGTGGCAGAAACAGAAACTTTTTGAGCCACTTCCTTAGCACTTGCTACCAGTTCACGAACCTGTGAAACCATTTCGTTGAAGTTTTGTGCTAAAACACCAACTTCATCTTTTGTACTTATCTCCGCGATGACAGTGAAATCACCATCTTTAACTTTCTCCATCTCATTACCAATAGTAATAATTGGCTGAACAATGGATTTTGCGAAGAACATGTTCACAAGGCCTGCAATAAGCAATGTCAGTAGACCAATAATTCCAATTGCTTTTAAAACAACGAAGGACTTTGCATTCATCTCACTCACTGGTAAGCTTGCAGCAATTGGCCATCCTAGATCTTCAACATAATTCACAGCTGCGTACTTTTTCGCATCATTATATACATATGCAAGGGTGCCTGTTTCACCATTTTTAATAAACTCCTGAAGCTCAGGAACAGCAGATGCTTGACCTATTTTATCAGGATTTGGATGAATCATCAGCAAATGGTTGTTATCAAATACAAACGGATATCCAGTCTCTCCGATTTTAATACTTGATATTTGCTCTGAAAGATTTGCAAGTGACAAGTCAATCGCTAAGACACCAACAAACTTATTTCTGTTATCGTATACAGGCATTGCAGCAGAAATAATCATATCACCTGTAAAAGCATCTACATACGGATCTGTCCAGATCGCCGTATCTGCTTCAACAGCTTCTTGATACCATGGTCTTGCCGTTGGGTCATAACCTTCTGGAACCTCAGTTTCAGGCCAGATAAAGAAGTCTTTTCGTTCTGTTCCAAGATAAACGTACATAACATCTTCATACTCAGATATATAATCTTTGAATGAGTCCATCATGTCATTTTCTGCATTGAATTTAGAATACACATTTTTAACATTATCATTTGCACCAGTAATTCTCACAGAAGATAAATGCATATCAAAGTAATCATGTACTTGAGTAGAAATCATTTCTAGTAACGAATCTGCATTTGCGTTCAACTCGTCAAATAAGATGCTCGAAGACTGCAGGTATGATCCTACCCCAATAGAACCAAGTGCCAATACTAATACAATAGTGAATAATCCAATAAGTTTTCCTCGTATACCAATTTTCATCAAAAATTCCCCCTCATATTAGACTTCACATTCTTTATACCCAAAAGTTTACCACAATCTCAGCCGTTCGACTATATTCGACAATCATTTTTCACTTTATTTTGAAAATTCGACTAATTGTATAGTAAAAAACACCCAGCGCATAGGTCTTTAGCGCTAGGTGTCGTTTACATTCTTTTATTCGCTTATCGAATCTACTTACAATTCATATCCATATTTCTCAAAAAACTCTTTTCTAAAGTCTAAAAGTCTGTCATCCATAATAGCTTGTCTCACTTGTTTCATTAGATTTACAAGGAAGTGAATATTGTGATACGTGAACAATCTTGCTGACAGCATTTCATTCGCTTTATACAAATGACGTAAATACGCACGAGAATAATTACGACACGTATAGCAATCACATTCTGGGTCAAGCGGCGTAAAGTCACGTTTAAACTTTGCATTTTTAATAGCGAGATTGCCACGAGAAGTCATTGCTGTACCATTTCTTCCGATTCTAGTTGGAAGAACACAATCAAACATGTCAATACCACGAAGTACACCCTCAACAAGACAGTCCGGACTGCCCACACCCATAAGGTATCTTGGTTTGTCTTTTGGCATATATGGCGTTGTAAATTCAAGCACTTCATACATGAGTGGCTTTGGCTCTCCAACACTTAATCCACCTACCGCGTAACCAGGAAGGTCATATTGAGTGATTTCTTCAATACTCTGTCTTCTAAGATCTTCATACATTCCCCCTTGGATAATACCAAAGAGAGCTTGGTTCTCAGTGTTTTTATGTGCCTCAACACATCGGCCTAACCAACGCGTGGTTCTTTCAAGTGATTTTTTAACGTAATCATGATCCGCAGGATATGGCGCACATTCATCAAAGGCCATCATAATATCAGAACCAAGATCCGTTTGAATCTCTATCGCCTTTTCGGGGCTAAGAAAATGTTTTGATCCATCAATGTGAGAGCGGAATTCAACCCCTTCTTCACTAATTTTTCTTAAATCACCTAAGCTGAACACTTGGAATCCACCACTATCTGTTAAAATAGCGCCATCCCAGTTCATAAATTTATGAAGCCCACCAGCCTCTTTAATTAGATCATGGCCAGGACGCATAAATAAGTGATACGTATTACTGAGGAGTATACCCGCACCAATTTCCTTAATTTCTTCTGGAGTCATTGCTTTTACAGTTGCTTGAGTTCCTACAGGCATAAAAACAGGTGTGTCTATTGTGCCATGGGGCGTGTGTAGTTTACCAAGTCGTGCGCCACTCTGGGCACAAGTTTTTATCAATTCAAATTTAACAGCCATTTTGACCTCCCGCTATATTAAAAGCATGGCATCGCCGAAGCTAAAGAATCTATACTCTTCTTCAACAGCTACCTTATACGCATTCATGATACACTCTTTTGTTGAAAGTGCGCTAACCAACATAATTAGTGTTGACTCCGGCAAGTGGAAATTAGTTATCAGTCCATCTATAACCTTAAACTCATAACCCGGATAGATAAATATTTCGGTCCAACCTTTTGATGCTTGGATCAATCCATTTTCATCTGCAACGCTTTCAAGCGTACGTGTCGATGTTGTTCCTACAGAAAAAACACGCCCGCCTCTTGCTTTAGTGTCATTGATAATCTTCGCCGTTTCCTCAGAAACTTCATAGTATTCTGAGTGCATTTTATGATCAAGTATCTGATCAACTTTAACCGGTCTAAACGTTCCAAGTCCGACATGAAGCATAACAGAACAAATCTGAACACCTTTCGCTCGAATGGCCGACATTAGATCTTGTGTAAAATGAAGACCTGCGGTTGGTGCAGCAGCAGACCCGCTCTTCTCAGAATAGACCGTCTGGTATCTTTCCTGATCACTCAATTTTTCAGTGATATATGGTGGCAGTGGCATTTGTCCTATTTGTTCTAGCACCTCTTCAAACACACCTTCATATTCAAACTCAATGACGCGTGCGCCTTGGTCGGCCATGCCAACAATCTTGCCTTTCATTAATCCATCACCAAACGTAAATTCGGCGTCTAACTTCGCTTTTCTACCAGGTTTAACAAGTGTTTCCCATTGATTATCCGAGATACGCTTAAGGAGTAAGAACTCAATCTTCGCACCTGTATCTTTATAACCATAAATTCTTGCTGGCAATACTCTTGTATTATTGATAACCAAACAATCGCCTTCCTGGAAATAATCCAGAATGTCTTTAAACACTTTATGACTTATGTCACCAGTCTCACGATCAATAACCATAAGTTTTGAACTTGTACGATCCTTAAGAGGTGTTTGAGCTATTAATGCCTCAGGGAGATCGAAATAAAAATCTGACTTCTTCATAATTTCCTCTTATTCTATAGTGGTATTTTTATAATAATGGGTCAATATCTGTTCATAATTAAAGCCCTGTTCAGCCATCGCTTTGGCACCCCATTGGCTCATCCCAAGACCATGACCAAATCCATGACCCTGAAACACTATTTTATCACTTGTAAAAGATAATTTCGACGTTGTATTTCCATCAGTCACAACATAACTGCTATTTTGACTGCTTTCAACACCACTTGATGTTATAAAGTTTGATGATGACAAGTCTGCACGATTGTATGAACCACGGCTTACAACGGTCACCATAGGCTTATTTCCAAGCTCAAACCACATACTTTTCAGCGTTGTATAGCCAAATAACTTCCTTGCTTTTTCTTTCAAGAACTCAGCAGTGCCTGTTGATCCAACAAATACAAGCTTTTGAACGCGGCCATTCTCACTTATTTCATCAATACGTACATCTCTAAGTTTGCCTATTGAATATCCTTTTTGAGATAAAATATTTTCAATTTCTTTTTTTGTATAGCTAATCTCCCAGTCAGTATTGGGTGATCCTACTGAATACGGATCATTGACTCCAACAATATAAGGAAGACTTGATGACCATATGTTTTCAATATTTTCAGTGCGCCCACCACTGTTTGAGTGATAGTAGGCCTGAACAATTTGCCCGTTGTATTTTAACAGTTTCCCAGAGGTTTCGTCAACTGCCTGATTGGATCTTGGCTTTTCTACAGAATATCCACCATAAACCTGACAGTCTGTGCTGCTGCAGATATCGAATCCATGATTCTCATGTTTCCCGATATTTGCAGTCGCAAAGTTGCGTGCAGCAATTGCTTGAGCCTTTAGAGCTTCAATCGGCCACTCTCCAGACATTTCTTTTGGGAGAACACCATATAAATAGTCATCCATTTTTATGTAGTTGATCACGGTTAACACGGAATCCGGGTATCTCTTAAATCCAATACCACCACGATAGCCTTTGCTGTTATAATAACTAACAGCATTGCCCCCACCCGCTGGTCGAAGGAAGAAGTCACTTCCGCTTGACTCATAAAGGAACTCAATATTATCTGTACCTTTTACTTGTATTCTTTTGCCACTTGTTCCTACCACAGCAACAGAAGTATTCATTTTGCTTTTAACACCACTTAACGCAGCTTCTGCTTTGGAAACATTGGCATAACTGCCGTAGTAAATCTTCCATCCATTTTCAAAAACAGGATAGACCGCTGAATCTTTCACTTCAAATGTTCCAATGGACTTTTCTAAATCTTCAAGCGTGCTAAATGTTTGACCAACCTGAATATGATAAGCATCGTCTTTACTGGCTGTAAGCGTCTTTAAACCAGAAAGATTATGGATCAAAGTTACTGTCTGTCCATTTTTTAAAGCCACTTCAAAACCAGTTTCAGATGTTATGACTTCTTTGTCATTCGTAACAACACCATATTTAAGTCCAACTCTGATCATTTCATTTGAACCTTCATCTGCGAAAGACGCAAAGCTTGTAGTTACAATGCATATCAATAAAGTCATATAGATAATTTTACGAATCATTTCATGCCTCCATTAGCACTTCCCTTTTGCTTTCTGACATCAGCCCAATTAAGCAGGTCCGCTTGAAAATCAATTTGCATATGCTGATACCCCAGCCTTGTTACAACACGGCCTCTTGGCGTACGATTTATAAAACCAAGTTGGAGCAAGTAAGGCTCATACACATCTTCAATCGTAACTCTTTCTTCTCCCGTTGATGCTGCAAGAGTATCAAGACCAACTGGTCCACCATCAAATTTCTCAATAATAGTCAGCAGGATTTTTCTATCCACACCATCCAGTCCAAGTTTGTCCACTTCTAGCATATCAAGTGCTCGATTGGCCAAGTCTTCAGTTACATGACCATCACCATATACTTGAGCATAATCTCGAACTCGCTTTAGCAGTCTATTGACAATTCGTGGTGTCCCTCTGCTTCTTCGAGCAACTTCAACAGCAGCTTTTCCATTTATCTCAAGATTAAATATACCCGCTGAACGTTTAACTATTTCAGAAAGTTCTTCAGGATTATAAAGATCAAGTCTACAGATAACACCGAATCTATCTCTGAGTGGTGAAGTCAGTTGACCAGCCCTAGTCGTTGCACCTACGAGCGTAAACTTTGGCAAGTCGATACGAACAGATCTGGCACCAGGACCTTTTCCTATTATTATATCCAGGACATAATCCTCCATTGCAGGGTATAGAACCTCTTCAACATGTCGACTCAATCGATGAATTTCATCAATAAACAATACGTCATTTTCTTTAAGACCATTAAGTATAGCTGCTAAATCTCCTGGTCTTTCAATAGCAGGACCTGACGTCACCTTCATATTGACGCCCATCTCGTTCGCTATAATGCCCGAGAGCGTTGTTTTGCCAAGTCCCGGAGGTCCGTATAGCAAAACATGATCTAAAGGCTCTGAGCGCATTTTGGCAGCATTAATAAAGACCGACAATTTTTCTTTGGTCTTAGCTTGCCCAATATAGTCATCTAAGGTTTGAGGTCGTAAATTCCCCTCAACCTTTTTGTCTTCTTCTGTAAAACTTGGTGTTACAAAACGGTCGACTTGAAAATTATCCATAATGGCCTCCAGCCTATCCTGCCATAATCACACGAAGTGCTTCTTTTATAACTGTCTCTGTATTCTTATCTGTCGTGTCAATTTTCGCAAGAACTGTTTCAGCTTCGTCATTAGAATACCCCAGTGCCATAAGAGCCTCAAGTGCTTCTCTTTGACTCGAATTCACACGAATGGCTTGTGGAGCACTAATATCACCAATTGGGAACGCATTTGACTTTAACTTTTTGTCTATCTTATCTTTAAGTTCCAAAACCACTCTCTGCGCTGTCTTTTTACCTACACCAGGTGCTTTAACAAGGGTTTGTACGTCACCTGATGCAATAACCGCAGCAAGATCATACACTCCAATTGATGACAACACCGCAAGCGCAACTTTTGTACCAATACCACTCACTGACGTCAACAGACGAAACATTGTCAGTTCATGACGTGTCGAAAATCCACACACGCTAATATCATCTTCTCTGACGATCATTTGTGTGTAGACGATGACTTCGTCTTCCATGCTATTTAAATCAGACATTGAAAAAGATGATGTCATCACCTTATAACCAACACCGTGGTTCTCTACAACAATATAATCTTCAGCAATATATTCAACAGTTCCTTTAATATAATCTAACATTTTATCACCCTATTTTATGATAGCACAAACATACATTCGATTAAACCTAATTAACATCAGATTTCTACATGATTACAACATTTATCTAACTTCATTACTATTCGCATTTCTTAACGGAGCATTCAACTTAGATAATGAGTATATTACGACATCCTATTCTAGCAGCAACCTCATAGAGGTCGTTCATCAGTTCATTTGATGGCGATCTCGATTTGAGCTTATCTTCTCGCACGCCGTGTTGTCTATACTTAATAATCTTATACCTTATTTCGGGATTATACTTAACGATCAATTCTGCACCCGCGATCACTGTTTTCATATTATCTAGGACTTCTGGAATGACAACCGTCCTAATCTCATAAAGTTTACCTTCTTGAGCCAGGCGGTGCATACTCTGAATAACCAAGTTATTTGAAACACCTGTCAGAGCTTTGTGCTCTTCATTATCAAAGGCCTTGAAGTCTATCATAAACTGGTCCACGTATGGCATTAATTGCTCTAATTTTTCTAAACTCAAATGCCCATTGGTATCAATGTAGATTTCATAATTTCTTTCTTTTAAAGCCTTTGCGAGTTTTATTAAAAACTCATATTGAACTGTGCACTCACCACCAGATATAGTAACACCTGAAGTGAATAGCTTGACTTTATCCAGCTCTATGACTATATTCTCAACGGTCATTTCAGTGACGTGATCCATTTCACCGGGACTTTTCAATATTTGAATGGTCTCAGGATTGTGACAATATAGGCAATTGAAATTACACCCTTGGAGAAATACTACCGATCGATTTCCAGGTCCATCCACCGAACTAAAAGGAAGAATTCGTGCAACCAATCCACTCATATAATAACCTTCTTTCAAAACCAAACCCAAACTTCACCGAATCATGTGCATAATTTGAGTCTAATTAAACGAATAAAAAGCCCGCGTTATACGGGCTTATTTTATATTTACTGATTTCACAATTATTATTGATTTGACTCGCTCGGATTGTCTCTAACTTTACGATCGAGTATATGTTGGTTTTTCACTGATCCAAGTCCGAGTGCGACAGTATCACGAAGAACCTGTTCGCCACGATCTAACTTTTCAATTTCAGAACGTTTAACCAAATAACCAGTAATTCGAATCACATCGGCATCTGAACCGTATGCTGAGAAGTATCTCATGCCCGATTTAAACGCACCTTTGATGATATCAAGTATATACTCTGGATTATTCTTCGTCGTCTCATCAAAGCTAAATATATCGCCTATTCCCGATGGGAAATACTTATGATAACGACCTGCCTGAATCACGTGCTCGTGAATCTCTGGTTCTTCACCAATCGGAATACGACAACCTGGACTCGTACCTATATCCGTATCAATGCCAACTTGAGCATGCAGCAGATATTTCCCGCCTGAAACCGATAGGTTTGGATTGTTATATTCCTGTACGTATGCTTCAAGCTTTTGAACTATGAGTTCACCGAGGTCATCCGCTTCTTTTGAGTGTCCAAAGCGACCTGTTTTACCTTCAAGTTTCATGATATGGTTTACAGCTTCAGCCAATCCAACCATGCCAAACATAGCTGTGAATAGGTCTTTATTAATAAAACCTTCTCTTGCAAGGAAGCTTGACTTGAAGAATCCTGACTCATCAAGAAGGAATCTTATACGTTCATCCATATACTCTACCATAAGCTTAACAGCCTCTGGCATCTTATTTGTTAAGTAGTCATCTTTTGATGTGGCTTCATCTGCAAGTTTATCAAGTTTCATTCTTACAAGTGTATAAGATCCACCACCAATATTAAGACCATTGTAGCAACTCACCACAGCATAATCTCCACCAAAATCTGATCTGAACATTTCATCAGATGCAAAGCTTGGCTTAGCTGTTACAAGCGCTGTTTTAATGGCTTCAATTGCAAATTCAGTAGACGTTTTTTCAGAAAACTTCAATGTTATGTTAGGAATTGAATCTTGAAGTTCTCGTTCAGCTTTTAAGATCAATCGACCTGCCTTCGTATCCTCAGGTCCTATATTGGCATGACAAAACGAGTCTGTAATCGTACGGTCTATATGTTTCAGAAACCTCTTAATAGCTTTAAAGGCGCGTTCTTCATCTTCCACAAACGGCTCTAGAAGCTTGTCTATATTTCCAATATAAACTGGGAATGAAGAAATAGAAGGTACATGCTTATACATAATTAGTAAATTATTGATCGCATCTTCCAAATCCTCTGGAGGATCAAGCGCTAAAAACTTACTGCCTTCCTTCATAAACTTTTCATAATCAGGCACAATGTAGCGTGGTCTGTATGGTGCGTGCCCTTCAAATAAGTCACAGACAATACCATCTTCACGTAATTTCTGAATGCCTTCAGAAATATTTAGAACGTCAAGCGAGTCTTCAGCATCACGAGCAAGGGATAATACCTTTTGCTCATAAGTTAAGGTTTGGTCTTTGATAATTTCAAGTGTTTTATTCATTTCAATCACCCTTTGATATCGATTAGTTTTAACCGCTAACATCACATCAGGGGTTGTTTAACACGGGTTGCAATCGATATCCGTGTTGTTACTCTAATTGTACCCTCTCCACTCATTTTGTCAAATATGTTAAACGTAAAAAATAGCCCTCATTCAATGAGTGCTATAATTTTCTGAATATATGACGTTTTATTAATCTATTGGCTATTATACCGGTCTGTAAATGAAAAACCATAATGTTATCAGCATAAAGGCCGTTGATAGGCAAAGTATAAGGCCCCATTTATACGCCACTGCATCTTGTTTCATTTGACCTGCAACCATCATGTAAACTGAAATTAAAAAAACTAAAACTATAATCATAATCATTTTTATGATACCCGCTTTCTTTCATACATGTTCGCATCAGCTTGTTTCATAATATTTCTATATGTTTCTGGGCCCTGACCATCATAGGATACCAAGCTCATTGTGAAACTATAATTTATTGTGTTACCGCCAGTATCTAATATGAAATGTGACTTGTTTTTACGTAAGAGCGTCATTAAAATTTCCCCAAACGCATTATCATAAGTCACTATACAAAACTCATCGCCACCATATCTTACAATACAATCATCTTTTCTTAAAAATGATTTAATCTTGCTAACTAAATCCATTAACACTTCATCACCAGTCAAATGGCCATATGTATCGTTAATGCTTTTAAATTTATCCATGTCCAAAAATATAAGTGAGAATTCCATTTTCTTCGCTAATTTTTCATAGATTAGATCATCAAAGTATTGTCTATTATAAGCACTTGTCAAAGAATCTTCTATCAGTCGTTGTGTTATCTCACTTAATTTAGACTGCATAACGATCGACCTTTGTAATGGAATAATCAACACGGCTAAAAATAGAAGGCTAATATCTCCATAACTAGAATATCCAAACCAGAGCAGTGATGTAAACATGATTGTATAGAAGCTAAACACTAAGAACTCACTGAACATTTGATCCTTAAACGCATTTTCACCAGTGCTCAAACTTATAACAGTATATGTTAAAATGAAATTCAATAAAACATAACACATACACAATCCAAATATAACAATCACCTGATCAACGTTAGATAGATACTTAAAATCTAGTTTTTGTAATACTAAGGAAGAAAATTTTGCAGTTATCACAAATGAGGCGCTATTGAATAACCACTTCATATCGACTACTTGTTTCAATTCTTTTCTAAGAACACCAGAAATCCTACCAAATATCACAAAACAAAGAACTACGCCAATCACAGATAGGAATGGCAGCTCCATGGTTGAAAATATTATTATAGAACTTGATAATGTTACTGATGTATTCTTAGTAAAATAGTAGTATATAGTCTCAGATATAATCGCCATAATAAGAATTATTATGGATGTTGTTGATAATTCAAAATGAATTTTTTTGAACATTAACTCATTTGTAATAATAAGAAGTCCTAGTGTAACAATTAGAATATAATACGGCATAAACAACTTTTTCATTTGTCTTCCTCCAGATGTCAACATATTGCCACATACTATTATAGCAGAGCTATTCCAATTATTACAGCATCATCACCTTTCTTAAAATATTTATTAGGTACAAAACTTTCTAGACACTCCATTTTTTACAAATAAAAAAAGGCTGTGAATCCGTAGATTCACAGCCTTTAGTAATTTAATTAATTATGCTGCATCTTCTTTCCAGCCTTCAACCTTGTGCATTGTGATTCCTGTGTATCCGTAGAAGATAGATACTAGTGGATTCAACAAGTTAAGGAAGCAGTAAGGAACGTAAGTCCATGGTGCAAGACCAAGAGTACCGATCATGAATGCGCCACATGTATTCCAAGGAATCAGTGGAGACGTCAGTGTAGCTGAATCTTCAAGTACACGTGAAAGGTTCTTAGGAGCAAGACCTTTTTCGTCATAAGCATCTTTAAACATACGACCAGGGATTACGATTGCTAGATACTGGTCGCCAGCGCCCATATTCATAAGAATTGCAGTAACTATAGTTGCAACAACAAGTGAACCTGTGCTCTTAGCAAATTTCAGGATACCAGCAGCAATTGCTTGAAGCATACCTGTTTTCTCCATTACGCCACCGAAGATCATAGCACAAAGGATAAGTGAAATTGTCCACATCATAGAATCCATACCACCACGGTTAAGTAGTGCGTCAAGAGAATCCATACCTGTTGAAATTTCGAAACCATAGTGTAGTGCACCCATTACAGAGCCCATATCTGCGCCCTGGAAGATCATTGCGAAAACGCCACCAAGAAGTGCGCCGCCGAATAGACCAGGAATTGCAGGTGTCTTCATTACTACGATACCGATAACGATAACTGGTAGAAGTAGAAGAACTGGAGTGATGTTAAAGTTAGCAGTTAAACCTGTTAGCATTGCATCAATTGATGATTGATCAAGGCTACCGCCAGCATATCTCATACCTAGAATACCGAATAGGATTATAGATACAATGTATGAAGGACCAGTTGTGTAAAGCATGTGACGAATGTGATCAAATAGATCTGCGCCTGCCATAGCAGGTGCTAGGTTTGTTGTATCAGACAGTGGTGACATTTTGTCGCCGAAGTATCCGCCTGAGATAATCGCACCACCAACCATAGG
>Ga0209379_10001802_pt1 | contig 13540 bp, 11 predicted proteins | sample tdDd001_FD_187124 | JGI IMG/M metagenome (GOLD analysis project Ga0209379, IMG submission 187124) | Marine sediment microbial communities from the Atlantic coast under amendment with organic carbon and nitrate - tdDd00.1 (SPAdes)... | ecosystem: Environmental > Aquatic > Marine > Coastal >...
TTGGTTCAAATCCAGCTCCCGCAACCAATTTACTTGTTGAGATACAAGAATGCGACACTAGCTCAGCTGGTAGAGCGCAACCTTGCCAAGGTTGAGGTCACGAGTTCGAACCTCGTGTGTCGCTCCAAATTGGTCTTATTGCTTCGGCAGTGAGACAATAGTTGTTACCGTACTTTAACGGTGAGATATAAATCGGACGCGGGATGGAGCAGCTTGGTAGCTCGTCGGGCTCATAACCCGAAGGTCGTTGGTTCAAATCCAGCTCCCGCAACCAATTTACTTGTTGAGATACAAGAATGCGTCACTAGCTCAGCTGGTAACGCACAACCTTTTTAAGGTTGAGGTCACGCCTAGCTCTTTGAATATCAAGAACCTCGCGTGTCACTTCAATTTTTGCTGTCACCCGTTAGATGGTGAAACGGCAAAACTACTACTGTGAAGTATTAGTCCTAATGCAGCATTCCTGGGTTATTCGACAACCGATAATCTTGTGTGTTGCCCCAAGTTTCATAACTTCGGTTATATGGAACCATAAGAAGCAATCAGCTTCGACTACATCATCAAAATATTTACGAGACAGTCTTAATTGGCTGATTATTCATCTCAGGTAAATTCGATGCTCTGTAAGCCAATGCCGTGAGGTATTGGTGTCAAATGACGACACATGCTCTTTGATTTAGCTGATACCAGCAGCTGCTTAGTGTGCTGCTGAGGAAGGATGTGTGAATCGTATCTGCTCTCTTTATCCAGATTATAAAACTGCCTGAATGCTGATGCCTTCTGGGCTGATGTCCTGATCTTTGGAACAACCTACTAGTTAGTGCACAGACTTATCCACACTAAGTAAACTGTGGGTAAGTCAGTTGATTACGTGTGCCGACTCCGTGTGAATAACTCTCCCGCCTCTAGTTTTACGATAAATAATTCAGTTATTGCAGCAATACTATCAACAGGGTAAGTGTATGATTTTTTGGTGATTTAATATCTTTATTCACTTTTTATATACAGCCTGATCAATATGTTTTAGCTCGGGATAACTGTTTTGATTCCCTGAATCGAGGCCTGTGTTTAATATTTTAATGGTGGGTATAAATCGGTAGGAATGAAATTGTTTTCCACATTCATGCAGAAGCCTGATTTCGCTCCCAGTTTGTACACCCGCTTGAATGATGGAGTGTTGTTCGCGGGGAGGAGCTAGGCATCACGAGGGAGCCCTTTTTCGACAATTCTGATCAGCCTTTTGGTTTTGCCCGGCACTACCTCAATAGCGCTTTCCTGGCGTTTCTCCTGCTGTTTGCCAATGGCCCACTGAATGTGGATGTCAAGCAACTCGTTGTCACCCAAGCGCTGTTCCAAGGCATCATAAATGTCAGGATGATATGGCGCATTGCCCATGGCAATGGTTAGATTGCGCAGCCATTGGATATGCCCGATACGTCGTATCGCTGAGCCTTCCGTATTCTTTAGAAATTGTTGTTCGCTCCATTGGTAAAGAACATGCAATGGTTGTTGATACAAGCTGTCACGACAATGATAGTCGACTTCTTCGGTAATATCTGAGAAACGGTTAAAAGGGCAGACTAATTGACAGTCGTCGCAGCCGTAAATCCGGTTGCCGATCGGTTCGCGTAGCTCTTCCGGGATAATTCCGTCAAACTCAATGGTGAGATAAGAGATACAGCGCCTAGCGTCAACAATCCCCTCTTCTACGATGGCGCCGGTTGGACAGCTGGTCATGCAGGCGACACACTTTCCACACTGGTTTTCTACAGGGATATCGACCGGGAGCGGGAGGTCGATGAGCAGCTCACCGAGGAAAAACCATGAACCAGCTTCGGGGCTAAGAATAAGTGAGTGCTTCCCTGTCCAGCCTAAGCCTGCTTTTTCTGCCAGCGGGCGCTCAAGGATTGGTGCAGAATCGACAAAAGGGCGATATCCGAATTCACCAACTTCTTTTTCAATCAATTGGCCAAGGCGCTTTAAGCGATTGCGAATAAGCTTATGGTAATCACGCCCTAGTGAATAGCGGCTGATGTATGCGGTGTCGGGCTTTTTGAGGCTTTGGGCAAATCCTGCTTCAGGAGGCAGGTAGTTCATTCGGACACTGATCACCCGTACTGTACCTGGGTGTAGTTCGGCCGGGCGGGCCCGCATCATACCGTGGCGAGCCATCCAGTCCATTTCACCGTGATAGCCGGCATCAATCCAGCGTTGGAGTTGGGCTTCATGCTGATGAAGATCAATATCACTGATCCCCACTTGCTGGAAGCCGAGTTCCTTACCCCATTGTTTGATTTTCTGGGTCAGTTCGCTGTAGTCGATGCTCATGGTCTGATTCATAGTGTGGCTGAATTCTTGGGGGCCGAAGTGTAACACAATCATAATTGCTTTTACTGTTATTAGAAAAGTCAGCAGGAATGGGAGCAGAAATACTTTTTTGACATTGTACCGAGCTGCAGTTTTGGGCACTATTTATTCATTATGTAGCTTGGTTGCCCTGTCTGCGTTCATATTGGCAACCGTGAAAGAATGCTAGAGGCTCAGAGGTAAACAATACCATGGTGACTTTACAACTACCGACACAGTTATACCGAGCAGAACAGGTGCGTCAGGGAGAATGTTTGGCTGCACAGATCATGCAGCTTGAGATGTACCAACTGATGGAAAGGGCGGGACAGGCAGTATTTGAAGTGTTTCGACAGCAGCACCCGAATGCAACATCGCTACTGATTTGCTGTGGCGGTGGTAATAATGGTGGAGATGGTTATATCGTTGCCAGGCTGGCCCGAGAGTCGGGACTGGCAGTGACACTGTGGCAGTTAGGGCAGGCCGGGCGATTATCCGGTGATGCCGCCCTTGCCCGAGATGCCTGGTTAGCCAGCGGCGGAAAAATCCTTCAGCCGCAGTCAGAGGTGCCGGCTTCAGTTGAGGTAATAGTTGATGCTTTGCTGGGAACAGGGTTAAAAGGGAAAGTCAGGGAAGATAACGCTGAGCTGATCAGTTTGATTAACCGGTCGAAGCGACCAGTTATTGCTGTGGATGTGCCGTCTGGGCTATGTGCCGATACGGGCGTTGCATTGGGCACGGTGATACAGGCACAATCGACAGTTACTTTTATCGGGATAAAGCAAGGGTTATGCACAGGCCAGGCAGCCAATTATTGCGGTGAGGTATACTTTGCCGGCCTGGGGGTCGATGAAGCTTTTCAACAGCAGATATTGCCTTCGGTCAATCGGATCAGCCAAGCCGAGGTATATCGGTGTTTACCCCGACGTGATCGTACCGCGCATAAAGGGGATCACGGCCGAGTATTGTGCGCCGGTGGCGATTTGGGGATGGCCGGTGCAATTCGGCTGGCAGCAGAAGCCTGTGCAAGAAGTGGGGCCGGGCTAACTGCGGTCATCACCCAACCTGACAATGTACTGTCAATCGTTACTGTCAGGCCTGAGATAATGGTGCAGGGATGGCAGGATAAGGCCCATGAAATCAGCCAAAGGCTGGAATGGGCTGATGTTATTGTTATTGGCCCTGGTTTGGGGCAGAGTGACTGGAGTAAGGCGCTGCTATTTCATTTTGATGCGACGGAAAAAAAAATGGTCGTCGATGCGGATGGATTGAACTTATTAGCCCTCTCACCAGACTATAAAAATAATCGTATAATGACGCCGCATCCGGGTGAGGCTGCCCGGTTGCTAGGTACTACGGTTGCATCGGTGGAAGCTGATCGTTTTGCTGCGGTACAGTTACTGCAGCAAAAATTTGGTGGTGTCGTCGTCCTGAAGGGGGCCGGCACACTGATTTATGACGGTCGGCAGTGCTGGGTGTGTACTGCTGGTAACCCTGGCATGGCTACGGGGGGAATGGGGGATGTGTTATCTGGTATTATCGGTGCGCTGGCAGGACAAGGTTTATCCTTAGCGGAAGCTGCCCGGGTTGGCGTCTGGATCCACAGCACCGCGGCTGATCTCTGCGCCCGGAAAGGGGAGCGCGGTGTGTTGGCCAGTGATCTGTTCCCTTATATTCGACAATTAGTAAATCCAAGATAAAGATAATAATGCAAATATTTGAAACACTTCTTGCCGATGAGCAGGCAACCGTAGATTTAGGCCTTAAGCTGGCACAGGCATGTAAGCGCCAGACAACCATTTATCTGCACGGCGATTTGGGTGCAGGAAAAACGACATTTAGCAGAGGGTTTATTCGGGCGCTTGGCCATCAGGGCAATGTAAAAAGCCCGACATATACGTTGGTCGAACCCTATGAGCTGCCGCCATGGCAGGTTTATCATTTTGATTTATATCGTCTTGCTGATCCGGAAGAGCTCGAGTTTATGGGGATCCGTGATTACTTCAGCAATGACGCAATTTGCCTGGTTGAATGGCCGGAAAAAGGTGAAGGCTTACTGCCTGCGCCAGATCTAGAACTTGATATGCGCTATTTCGGTGAGCAGAGAAAAGTCACCGTTACCGCAAATAATGAATATGGTCTAGAGTTGATCAAGCGTTTGGAGTTGTGTTGATCAGGATGTCTTTACGGGCTTTTTTATATACTTTGTTATTTGGGGTAGGGATGTTCAGCTCGGTGGTTATGGCCAACGAGCTGAAGAGCATTCGGGTTTGGCCTGCACCTGATGAAACTCGTGTAGTGTTGGATTTGCAGAATGAGGTGGCGTTTTCCTACTTTACTCTGACCAAGCCTGAGCGCTTGGTTGTCGACCTTAAAAAAACCACACTGAAAACGAAGTTGCCGGTGACGGTGAACAACAGTGCAGTACTGAAGAAAATTCGCAGTAGCAGTGCGCCGGAGAAAGGAACTTACCGTTTGGTTTTTGAAACCAAGGTGGGAACCAACCCGACAATTTTCAAACTGGCTCCGACCCCTGATGGCCACTACAGCCACCGATTGGTTCTGGATCTGCCGCACAAGAAAAAGGCGGTGAAGGCCAAGCCGGCGGTACCAAACAAGCCAGCGACGAAAAATCAAAAAGTTCTGCTGCCTTACGGCAATGATGACATCATCGTTGCGATTGATGCGGGCCATGGCGGGGAAGATCCTGGCTCTATCGGGCCGAGCCGTAAGTACGAGAAAAATGTCACTTTGGACATCTCGAAAAAGGTCGCGGCAAAAATTAACGCGACTCCGGGTATGAAAGCGGTATTGACTCGTCAGGCGGATTACTTTGTTAATCTTAACAAACGCTCGGACATTGCCCGTCGTAACAAGGCTCACTTGCTGGTTTCAATTCATGCTGACGGTTTCCACAAGCCACAGCCCCGCGGGGCATCGGTGTGGGTACTCAATACTCGTCGTGCAAATAGCGAGATTGGCCGCTGGTTAGAGCAGCACGAGAAGCAATCTGAGCTATTGGGTGGCGGTGATGTATTGTCCGGAGGCAAGGATGATCAGTATCTCAGCATGGCGGTATTGGATTTGCAGTTTAGTCACTCCCAGAAAGAGGGCTATGATGTTGCTACTCGCGTGCTGAAAGAGCTAAGCCGGGTTACGACCCTGCATAAAAGCAAACCGGAGCATGCCAGTCTTGCAGTTCTGAAGTCACCGGATATTCCTTCGCTTCTGGTGGAAACCGGATTTATTACTAATCCGAAGGAAGAGCGACTGCTTAACTCTCGATCGCACCAGAACAAGCTGGCGAATGCAGTCTATAAAGGGGTGCTTGCCTATTTCAATGCTAAACCTCCGGAAGGTACTCTATTCGCGGCAAGAAAAGGCGGAGTGAAACACAAGGTCACTTCAGGCCAGTCTTTGAGTGTTATTGCCAATAAGTACGGCACTTCGGTGGCAGGGCTAAAAAAGGTTAATAACCTTAAGAGTAATACCTTGAAAGTCGGCCAGGTGCTGATTATTCCGGGTAGTACTGTCGTTGCCGCGACCAGAAAGCCCACAGCAGTACCCTCCCAGCCGGTGAAGCGTATGGTTAAAACAACGACGCATACTGTGCAACGAGGTGAATTTCTTGGCAAAATTGCTGCACATTATGGCGTTACGGTTGCTAGTATCCGTAACGTGAATAAGCTACGCTCTGATGAACTTGCCGTCGGCCAAAAGCTGAAAATAGAGACGAGCAACCGCAAGGCGGTTAAGCATACGGTGAAGCGTGGTGAGTTTCTGGGCAAGATTGCCTCCCGTTATGGGATCAGTGTAAATAGTCTCCGCCAGGCAAATAAGCTAAGCTCAGATACATTGGCCGTCGGTCAAAAGCTAACAATCCCTAGTAGTTAACCATACCTAGAAGTGAATTATGCCAATTCAGATCTTGCCTGCCCGGCTGGCAAACCAAATTGCTGCTGGTGAAGTCGTTGAACGCCCTGCCTCGGTGGTCAAAGAACTGGTTGAAAACAGTTTGGATGCTGGCGCAACTCGAATTGATATTGATATTGATAAGGGGGGCAGCCGTACAATCCGTATCCGTGATAACGGGAAAGGGATCCCGAAAGATGAGCTAAGCCTGGCCCTAAGTCGCCATGCAACGTCGAAGATCACCTCGTTAGATGATCTTGAAGCCATCGTGAGTCTCGGCTTTCGCGGTGAAGCATTGGCGAGTATCAGTTCGGTTTCCCGCCTCACCTTGACCTCTAAAACGGCGGCACAGGAAGAAGCTTGGTCCGCCTATGCAGAAGGCCGGGATATGGATGTGCAGCTCAAGCCGGCCGCACACCCCGTAGGGACGACGCTTGAGGCCTTAGATCTGTTTTTCAATACGCCAGCCAGGCGTAAGTTTTTGCGTACCGAGAAGACGGAGTTCGGCCATATAGACGAGCTGCTCAAGCGGATCGCTCTGAGTCGGCTGGATGTCACTATCAATTTGCGTCATAACGGAAAAGTTATCCGTCAATACCGCGCAGCACAGACGCAGGTACAGAAAGAGCGTCGGCTGGCAGCAGTGTGCGGTTCCAGTTTTCTCAATCATGCGCTGGCTGTCGAGCTGGAACATGGCGATCTGAAACTATCGGGTTGGATCTGCAGTCCGCAAGGGGCCAGAGCCCAGAACGATATTCAGTACTGCTATGTTAACGGTCGCATGATGAAGGATAAGCTCATCAATCATGCTATCCGCCAGGCGTATGAAACCAGTCTTAGCACCAATCAATATGCAGCCTATGTGCTGTTTATTGAGGTTGACCCGCACCAAGTTGATGTGAATGTTCATCCGGCTAAACATGAAGTGCGCTTCCACCAAGCCCGTTTGGTGCATGACTTTATTTGTCAGGGGCTTCAGAGTGCATTGCGGCAAAGCCTCGAGGAAAACGGCGAATCGCTTTATCAGCCACCTCAGCGGGCGAGTGCCGCCGTCAACCTGAGTGATGAGCCTGCGGTAAATGAAATTGCCGAGCCATCGGCGGTGATGTCTGCGGTGGCACGTACCCCCGATTACCCGAATAAGGCCGAACCGAGTGAGTGGTTACCCTCTTCTGAGGAAAGGGCCACCGCCTACCGAGAGCCGGTAGGGCAGCCTAGTCATTCCAGCGTTAGCCGTGGTGCATCATCAGGGGCTGCGTATTCTCCGAAAGCTCAAGGGCAGCCGCGTCAGTTTGGCAACGATGCGCCGTCAAAGCGAGAAGTTAGTGCTTACCAACAGTTGATGCAAACACCGAGGCAGGATGATTTTGAATCCTCTTTATCGTCCGAGCCTGTGCAAATGAACCATGCTCGGGAACAGAGCCTCTCTTCAGTGCCGTCGCCAGTACGGCAAACCGCGATCGATGCGCAAAATGGCATCGGCCTAGGCAAGGCACTGTGTCTGGCGGAACAGCGCTACCTGTTGTTAAGCCGTAATAACGGGGTCTTTGTGCTGTCGCTCGACTACGCCCAGCGCTTGCGCTGCAAAGGCCAGTTGCAACTGGCACAGACTGAAGGACTGAAACCTCAGCCATTACTGATCCCGCATTCAGTACCGGTAGAGTCAGGCATGATAGAATGCGCTGAGCAGCATGCCCAGTTGCTCAAGCAACTAGGGATTCATCTAAAAGCCAAGGGCAAGAGCGGGCTGATCATTATGTCCGTCTGTATGCCGCTTAGGCAGCAAAACTTGCAGCAATTGATTCCTGCCCTGTTGGGCTACCTGACTTCGGTGGCCGATGACCCTGAAGCACAAGGTTGGGATAAATTGCTGGACTGGTTAGCATCACAGCTAGTGATTCCGACCGATGGATTCAGTTTGTCACAGGCGATTCAGCTGGTGACGGAACTGGAGCAATTATGGGGGGATACACTTGAACATTATTACCCAAACTTGCTGCGCCCTGTTGATGTAGGCGCGGCAATAGAAGCATTTAATTTATGAGCAAGCCATACCCTCAGGCCATTTTTTTAATGGGGCCGACCGCATCGGGAAAAACAGATCTGGCGATTCGATTGCGTCAGCAGTTACCGGTGGAGTTGATAAGTGTTGATTCAGCCCTTATCTATAAAGAAATGGACATCGGAACAGCAAAGCCTGATGAGCGGGAACTTTCCCTTGCTCCTCACCGTCTGATAGATATTCGTGATCCAGCGCAAAGTTATTCAGCTGCAGACTTTCGTGCTGATGCACTGAAAGAAATGGCTGATATAGTTGCAGCAGGGCGAATTCCTCTGCTAGTTGGTGGTACTATGTTGTACTACAAGGCATTATTAGAAGGTTTGTCGCCATTACCAGCGGCGGATCCTGAGATTCGAGCTGAGATTGAACGAGAAGCCGAAGAGAAAGGCTGGCAGACATTGCACGAAGAGTTAGTGCGGATTGATCCGGTATCCGGAGCCAGGATCCACCCTAATGATCCGCAGCGACTCTCTCGGGCATTGGAAGTTTTCCGTATTTCGGGTAAAACTTTAACAGAGCTGACGAAAACCCAAGGTGAATCTTTACCGTATAAGGTTCACCAATTTGCAATAACACCCAAGGATAGGGCTGTCCTACATCAAAGGATCGAGCAACGTTTCGACAAAATGATCGAAGCTGGTTTTGAACAGGAAGTTCGTGCTTTGTATGAGCGAGGTGATCTGCATCCAGATCTTCCATCAATACGTTGCGTGGGTTACCGACAGATGTGGGAATACTTGGACGGGAAGTGTGATTTGGACGAAGCGGTATTCCGCGGAATCTGCGCGACCCGTCAATTGGCGAAACGTCAAATAACCTGGCTGAGAAGTTGGAAAGATTTGACGTGGTTGGATAGCAGTGATGTGGATAATGCGTTACAAACAGTCACAAACTCAGTTAGATGTGATGTTTGATTAGCGTGTATACTCTCACTGTTTTGCGTATTTTTAATTTTGTTCGTTGCTAAATACAACTACAAACAAATAAGGAAAAGAAATAATGGCTAAGGGGCAATCTTTGCAAGACCCGTTTTTGAATGCGCTGCGTCGGGAAAGAATACCGGTCTCTATTTACCTGGTTAACGGCATTAAACTTCAGGGCCAGATTGAATCATTTGATCAGTTCGTGATCCTACTTAAAAACACTGTAAACCAGATGGTGTACAAGCATGCGATCTCTACTGTGGTTCCTGCTCGTCCAGTGAACCACCATCACGCAGGTGACCGTCCGGTTCCTGCTCAAGAAAAAACAGAAGAATAAGGTATTCTTCAAATAAGGAGTTGATTGCTTGTTTGACCGTTATGAAGCCGGTGAGCAGGCTATTCTTGTTCATATCAACTTCACGCAAGAAGGGGAATGGGAAGACCTAAGCGAATGCGAAATGCTGGTCTCCTCGGCGGGAGTGAATACGCTACGTGTGGTAACAGGTAGTCGTAAAACTCCCCACCCTAAGTATTACGTGGGAGAAGGTAAAGCACAGGAAATTGCCGAAGCGGTTCGGGCTGAAGAAGCCGAGATCGTGATATTCAACCACTCCCTCTCTCCAGCGCAAGAGCGTAATCTGGAGCAACTTTGTAAATGTCGAGTGTTAGACCGTACTGGTTTAATACTGGATATTTTTGCCCAGCGTGCGCGTACCCATGAGGGTAAGTTGCAGGTCGAGCTTGCTCAGTTGCGACATATCTCCACTCGACTGATCCGCGGTTGGACCCACCTTGAACGACAGAAAGGTGGTATCGGCCTGCGTGGTCCGGGTGAAACTCAGCTGGAAACGGATCGCCGCCTATTACGAGACCGTATCAAAACTATTTTACGTAGATTAGAAAAGGTGTCGAAACAGCGCGATCAGGGGCGTAGAGCAAGAAATCGGGCTGAAATACCCACAATCTCATTGGTCGGTTATACCAATGCGGGGAAATCGACGTTATTTAACCAAGTCACAAATGCCGGCGTCTATGCGGCCGATCAGCTGTTTGCGACCTTGGATCCAACCTTGCGTAAAATTGACGTTGCCGATGTCGGTACATCAATTTTGGCCGATACGGTTGGGTTTATTCGTCACTTGCCCCATGATTTGGTGGCTGCATTCAAGGCAACACTGAAAGAAACCCAAGATGCAAGTTTGTTATTGCATGTGGTCGACGCCAGTGATGAGCGTTTTCGTGAAAACATTGATGCAGTTGATAACGTGCTCGAGGAAATCGATGCTGATGAGGTTCCTGTTCTGATTGTGATGAATAAGATCGACAATCTGGAAGGTGCCGAGCCTCGCATTGAGAGAGACAAAGACGGGATCCCCCAGCGTGTTTGGGTGTCGGCGATTGAAGGGCAGGGGATCGACCTGCTGTTTGAAGCGCTCACTGAACGTTTGTCTGGCACCATAGTGAAACATACCCTGTGCTTGCCGCCACATCTGATTGGCCGCTATCGCAGTAAGTTTTACCAACTTGGATGTATCTTGCACGAAAAATATGAGTCTGATGGAAGCCTGACGATTGATATTCGTTTACCGCTGACTGAGTGGTCTCGGTTACAAAAAAGAGAAAGTACTTCGTTAGATGACTTTATCGTTGCTTAATGGACTGCTAGAGTAATAAGAAAAACTGTCGTCATATCATATTGATGGAGTTCTATAATGGCGTGGAATGAGCCTGGTAACAACGGTGGCCGTGATAAAGACCCTTGGGGGAACAATAATCGCGGCGGTCGTGATCAAGGTCCTCCGGATCTCGATGAAGTTTTTTCAAAACTGAGTCGTAAGTTCGGTGGCATTTTGGGAAATAAAAAAGGACCTTCGGCTGGTGGTAGTGCTGCCGGTCTTGGGGCAATTGCGGTACTAGCTGTTGCGGTATGGGGTTTCTCTGGTTTCTATACCATTGGTGAAGCGGAGCGAGGCGTAGTGCTACGCTTTGGTAAGTTTTACGAGATGGTCGATCCCGGTTTGAACTGGAGGCCGAGGTTTATTGACGAAGTTAAGCCAGTTAACGTTCAGGCGATTCGTTCACTGCGTAGCTCCGGTCTGATGCTAACCAAAGATGAAAACGTACTGAAAGTTGAAATGGATGTTCAGTACCGTGTTTCTGATCCTAATAAGTATCTGTTTAGTGTGACTAATGCCGATGACAGTCTGCGTCAGGCCACTGACTCTGCACTGCGTGCGGTGATTGGTGACTCGACAATGGATCAGGCATTGACTACTGGTCGTCAGACAATTCGTGCCCATACCCAGGAAGCAATCGATAAGATTATCCAGACTTATGATATGGGTATCTTTGTTGTCGATGTGAACTTCCAATCAGCGCGTCCGCCGGAAGCGGTTAAAGATGCGTTTGATGATGCTATCGCAGCACGAGAAGATGAAGAACGTTTCGTGCGTGAAGCCGAGGCATACAGCAATGATATCTTGCCGAAGGCAACCGGTCGTGCAGAGCGTTTGAAGAAAGAAGCTGAAGGTTATTCTGAGAAAGCTGTCAACGGTGCTCTCGGTGAAGTTGCCCAGTTCGAAAAGCTATTGCCTGAATACCTAGCTGCTCAGGAAGTAACTCGTAACCGTCTGTATCTGGAAACGATGGAACGCGTTTACAGTAGCACCAGCAAGGTAATGGTTGATTCAAACTCCAGTGGTAATTTGCTGTATCTACCGCTAGATAAACTGATCAATCAGTCCGATCAAGGCAGCAAGCCGAAGAGCAGTACATCAAGCGGCTCCTATGGCATTGAGCTTGAAAAAGTAGAAACTACAGCTCCTGTATCCACGGCTCCACGTGGCGATAGCGGCCGTCAAGGGAGATATTAATTATGCGTAAGTTAATGATCCCAGTGATTGTCATCTTTATTGCTGCATTGCTGATGTCGATGTTTATCGTACAAGAAGGTGAGCGCGGTATTGTGGTTCGGTTCGGCCGGATCCTTAAAGACAACAATACTGAAATTGCACGTATCTACGAGCCGGGCTTGCACTTTAAGGTGCCAGTATTTGATCGAGTACGTATGCTTGATGCCCGTATCCAGACCATGGATGACCAGGCTGACCGTTTCGTAACGTCAGAGAAAAAAGACGTTATCATTGATACCTATGTTAAATGGCGTATCGAGGATTTTGGTCAGTACTACCTGACAACTGGCGGTGGTAATGCCTCAACGGCGGAAGCGCTGTTGAAGCGTAAAGTGGTTGATAGCCTGCGTTCAGAAATTGGTTCGCGTGAAATCAAGCAGATTGTTTCTGGTCCTGATCGTGGAACACCTGTTGTTGCTTCTGATGAAGACGATGCACCAGCGACAGAGATTGTTGCTGAGATCGCTCCTCGTAAAGAGGTCGAAGGTCAGCGTGATCAAATCATGGACAATGTCCTTGCTGATATCAAAATAAGTGCGATGAAAGACTTGGGTGTCGCTGTAGTTGATTTCCGTATGAAGAAAATCAACCTGCCTGACGAAATCAGTGAGTCTATCTACCGTCGTATGCGTGCCGAGCGTGAGTCTGTAGCTCGTAAACACCGCTCGCAAGGTCGTGAGAAGGCTGAGGTTATCCGTGCTCAGTCTGAGTTGGAAGTGGCAAAAATTCTTGCCGAAGCTGACCGTCAGGCACGTGTTGTGCGTGGTACGGCTGATGCAAGAACGGCTGAGATTTACTCTACAGCGTTCAACAAGGATCCAGAGTTTTATAACTTCCTGCGATCTCTGAAAGCGTACGAGAACAGTTTCAACTCGAAGAATGATATCTTGGTGGTTGACCCGAATACTGACTTCTTCAAGTATATGAAAGAAGCCAACGGCGTTAACTAAGCCAACGTAAAACGAATAGAAAGACAAGGTTTCGGCCTTGTCTTTTTTTTTGTCGTTGGAACAGAATACAAAATTAAGGTAGTAATCATGAATAAAGCGATTTGGTTGGCTCTGGGCTTAGTGTTGGTATTTGAAGGGCTTGGGCCATTACTTGCGCCGAAGGGGTGGCGAGAGATGGTAAGCCAGCTGAGCCAGCAAGATGACAACACCCTGCGCCGGATTGGTGGTTGCCTGGTGGTTACTGGCAGTGTGATTGCTTACATGATGTACACTAGTATGTAAATCGCCCAAGCATGCAACCGTGACAGTGTTCTTGCAGAAATATCCGCTACGGTTAAAAAATGACTGCAAGGCGTTCTTTAAGGTGCTAGAATCCTTTTTTAACTACTGATAGACGAAGAAAGATGGCAAATAATGTAGTCGTTCTTGGCACCC
>Ga0209379_10001803_pt1 | contig 13531 bp, 13 predicted proteins | sample tdDd001_FD_187124 | JGI IMG/M metagenome (GOLD analysis project Ga0209379, IMG submission 187124) | Marine sediment microbial communities from the Atlantic coast under amendment with organic carbon and nitrate - tdDd00.1 (SPAdes)... | ecosystem: Environmental > Aquatic > Marine > Coastal >...
ATAAATTTGGTTTTTTCTTATGAAAATCAGTTGCTTGCTCGAAATTGTATGCCACCTTGAAAAGCTTTCCCTCCTCAAAATGTCTTGCCATTATCTGGAGCCCGATGGGAAGGCCTTCCGATGAAAATCCGCAGGGGACGGAAATACCGGGTATTCCGGCAAGATTTGCCGATAGCGTAAAGATGTCTGACAAATACATGGTCAGCGGATCATCGGTCATCGCCCCTAATTTGAAGGCCGGTGTGGGGGCCACCGGTGCCAAAATCACATCACAGGTTTCAAACGCATTGTTAAAATCTCTGACAATCAATGTTCTCACTTGGGATGCCTTGCCGTAGTAGGCATCGTAATACCCTGCGGAAAGGGAATAGGTCCCGAGGATAATCCTGCGCTGCACCTCGGGACCGAATCCTTTAGACCGGGTGCCTTTGTACATTTCCATGAGACTGTTATTATCTTTGTCCCGGTATCCATACTTGACACCGTCATACCGGGCCAGGTTCGAGCTGGCTTCAGAAGGTGCGATGACATAATAGGCTGCCACCCCGTATTCTGTGTGAGGCAGAGAGATTTCAACGGATTCGGCGCCCAGGGCTTCGATGTTTTTAACCGCTCGTTCAACCGCATGGGAGACGTCCGGGTCAATCCCCTGGGTCGTGCTGTATTCCTTGGGGATACCGACGACCATGCCTTTTAAACCATTTTCAAGAAAGGACGTATAGTCCGGTACATGCTCGGGCACGGATGTGGAATCCGCAGGATCATAGCCTGAAATAGAATTCATCAATAGGGCGCAATCGGTGACATCCTTTGTCAAGGGACCGATCTGGTCCAAGGAGGAGGCAAATGCGACGAGACCAAAGCGGGAAACCCTCCCGTAAGTGGGTTTCAATCCGACCACGCCACAGTGAGATGCGGGCTGACGAATAGAACCGCCGGTATCCGACCCCAAGGACCCGATACACATATCCGATGCCACAGCCGCCGCCGATCCGCCGCTTGAACCGCCGGGGATTCGGGTCAGATCCCATGGATTATGGGTCAGTTTGAAACCGGAGTGTTCGGTGGACGATCCCATGGCAAATTCATCCATGTTCAGTTTTCCAACGATCACGGCGCCGCCTTTTTTCAATTTCTTTACCACCGAGGCATCGTATGGGGGAATGAAATTTTCTAGAATCTTCGAACCGCAGGTTGTCCGGAGGCCTTTTGTGCAAATGAGGTCCTTGAGGGCGATGGGAATCCCGGTAAGGGGAGTAAGACGGCCTTCTGAAATTGCCTTGTCGGCGGTTTCAGCCTGTGTCATGGCCGTTTCAGGATCCACGGTAATATATGCCCCCACCTTTTCATCGACTGCATTTATGCGATCAAGAATTGCTCGAGTCAGATCCTGTGAAGAGATCTCTTTTTTTCTTAAAAGCCGGTGGGCTTCTTGTATGCTCAGTTCATAAAGCTTCATACCTGCTAATCCTTTTATTCTGTGTTATTGCAACGAACTGATTTCAAAGGAGCTTCAGGTGTGATTAAATTTTTTACTGAAAACTGTCTGAATGGATTAGGGATCTTTATGAAAGAACCATAATCTATTTGATTTAATGCTAAAACATTCTCTTCAAGACAAACCTTTATTAATATCCCGGGCCGGTTCTTTCATTAGGAGCCCTTATCCATGAGTTTTTTCAGTAAAAATTTAATTATACCTGAAGCGGCAATATTTTTTAAATCTAAATTCCGCAGGCCAAAATCCAAAATCGTTTATCCCACCACCTTTGGAACGATAAAATTTCCATCCTCTTTATCGGGAGCGTTGGCAAGGGCCGAATCCCTGTTAAAACTCTGCTGTTCATCATCATCCCGGAAGGCATTGGTCATCGAAATGGCATGGGAGGTGGGTGTCACCCCTTTTGTGTCGACATTTTTCAACGTGTCGACATATTCTAAAATCGTCCCAAGCTGTTCGGCAAACTTGTCGATCAATTCTTTGTCCACGTCAAGGCGGGAAAGATCTGCCACATGGATCACTTCTTCTCTGCTTATTTTCATGATATCTCCTTAACCCGGATCCGCCCGAAGAAATTGCCACACAGTCACCAGGACACAAAAGAAAACTGTTTGTTAAAATTCATCTTCGTGTCTTGGTGGCGAATATGTTTTGCAATAAAATACACAAAATTTACAATTAAGCGCCTAACGCTCAACGATGATCGCTTCTATTTTTTCGTTTTTCAACCGTTGGATGGTGCCGCGGGCTTCAGCCCTGTTTTTAAAATATCCAACCCTAACTCTGTACCAGATGCCCTTATCCGGAATCTTTCCGATACTTCGATAGGCAGGGTATCCCCTTTTTTTTAACTTGGCCACCATTTTGTCGGCAGCCGCCGAATCCTTTAATGAAGCAATCTGAATGGTAAAATTTTCATTGCCCTCAGCCGATTTTTTTAAGTTGACCGTCTTCTTTTTTTGGGGGGTCGCAAGCTTTTTCGGCGGGCTTGTGTTCTTTGTTTCTGACTCGGCCTTTTTGGGCGGGCTTATTGTTCTTGTTTCGGACTCGACCTTTTTGGGCGGACTTGTTTTTTCTGTTCCGGATTCGGTCTTTTCTTCAGGCAATGGCTTACTTTTTATTTTGGGAATGTCAGCTTCAAGGCCTTCATCACTGCCGTTTTTTTTCAGTGTCTCGTAAAAGCCCATTTTGGTTTTATCAATGTCAGCATTTGAATCTATTTTGTACTGATCCAGTTCTTTTTTGACAACAGCTTCCTTGAGAGCCGCCAATTCGTTCTGAAGTTTTTCCATATTAAACTTTACCGGCACCGTCTCTCTTCCCACAAGGATACCGAGTACAAACATCCATCCACAGGCAAACAACGTCAAACCGATCCATACGGCCAATCCTTTGCGCGGCGGCGAAGGCGGAGACTTCTTTTTTTCCGGTGAGGCCTTTTCTTTTTTTACCATTATTTTTTATGAATTAATATACCCGAAGGGACAATGTTTTAAAAAAATTTTAAAGTATTGTCCCATTTTTTTGTTTTCATGATCGTTCATTTTCACAAAGGTTTCAATTCATAAAGACTTTTCATTTCCAAGTCAAGACACTTTGAAGGCAAATTTATCTCACCCTACTTGAAGCTTTTTCGCTTTTATGAGATAATCAAGTTGTTAATCATTGAAAGTATGAAATTGCAGAAAGGGGTCAGGACCTATCCAAAAATAATCGCTGGTCTAAATTAATGCAGGAGGAACAAAGATGCTGGTTAAAAATTGGATGAGCAAAGAGGTCGTAACTGTGGATGCTGATGATTCCATGCAGAATGCTATTTATATTCTACAGGAACAAAAAATCAAAATGCTGCCGGTCATGGATGATGGAAATCTTGTAGGCATCATCACCGACAGGGACCTGAAAAAAGCATCCCCTTCCGATGCAACGACCCTCGATATGCACGAGCTTTTATTTTTGATATCCAAAATAAAAGTCAAGGATTTAATGAAAAAACCTGTTTATGCGGTTCCGCCGGACTATACCGTGGAAGAAGCTGCCGCCCTCCTTCTGGAAAAAAAGATTTCAGGTCTTCCGGTGGTCGATGAAAACAATCGCCTGATCGGGATTATTACCCGCAGCGATCTTTTCAGAGTGATCATCTCCCTGAGCGGACTTGGGAAAAAGGGCATCCAGTTTGCCATTCGCATCAAAGACGTGCCGGGCACCATCAAAGAGGTCAGGGAACTCATCCACGAATATGGGGCACGCACCGCCGGATTACTGAGTTCATCGGATCATGCGCCTGTCGATCATTTAAATTTCTACTTCAGAATTTACCAGATCGACAGGCAAAAACTCCCGTCTCTTTTAGCGGATATTAAGGAGAAAGGGACCCTGCTCTATATGGTGGACCACCGGGAAAACAAGCGAATCATTTATGATTCGTAGTTTTGTATTGACATAACCCATCTAATGATTTAAATATTTTTTATAACATCGCGGTCAGAAGGCTGCAGTAAAAATTTAGTTTGTCAAAAAAACAATCAAAACCACGAAGGTATGGATATCAAGAAGATTCCATAGCTTTGTGGTTTTTTTTTGCGGTAAAGGAGGCCCCATGAAAAAAGGCTTGATTTTGATACTTGTCGTTACAATAATGTTTTTTTTGGCAGGGAAGGCTTTTGCCCATTTCGGCATGGTAATTCCTTCGGATTCCATGGTCATGCAAGACGAAAACAGAACGGTGACCCTTAAAGCATCCTTTTCTCATCCCTTCGAAGGCGTGGGTATGGAACTGATAAAACCTGAGGTTTTCGGTGTCCTGGCCCATGGTAAAAAACAGAATCTTCTCGACGACCTGAAAAAAATTAAGATCATGGATCATACGGCCTGGGAGTTGGGCTATACCGTGAAAAGACCGGGAGTATATATGTTTTATATGGAGCCCAAACCCTACTGGGAACCTGCAGAGGATTGCTTTATCATACATTACACAAAGACGGTGGTAACGGCATTCGGTGACGATGAAGGATGGGACACGGAAGTGGGACTCAAAACCGAGATTGCACCGCTTTCGAAACCTTTTGGACTTTATACCGGAAATCTTTTCCAGGGGATCGTTAAACTCGACGGAAAGCCTGTCCCCTATGCAATGGTGGAAGTGGAATATTATAATAAAAACGGAACGTACAAAGCCCCAAACGATTACATGGTCGCCCAGACCATCAAAGCGGACAAAAACGGTGTTTTTTCTTATGCCGCGCCAAAAGCCGGATGGTGGGGTTTTGCCGCGCTCAATCAAGCCGATTTCAAGTTAAAGCAAGCCGGTGAAGAAAAAGACGTAGAACTCGCTGCAGTTATTTGGGTCAAGTTTCATGATATGAAATAGAACTTTAGAACAGCAAGTTAGGGGCTTCACCCCAATTGGAATGGTGGAATGCTGGAATAATGAGTTGTGCAATAATGCAATGTTGAGTTGATGGTAAAATTTGTGTTGATGAAAAACTAAAAATGAATAATATCCTTTTTAAAAACCAACCTTCCAGTATTCCACTATTCCATAATTCCATATTCGAGGAAAGCGTCCAAACCTTAAAAAAAATGTCCTATATTTTCATTAAGTTGTAGAGATACCGAGACGTTAAATTATGCATATATCCGAAGGCATATTATCACCCGCCGTTCTCATCGGCGGAGCGGCCCTTACAGCGGCAGGTGTTGCTGTGGGCATTAAAAACCTCGATCAAAAAGAGATTCCCACCATGGGCATTTTGTCGGCGGCCTTTTTTGTCTCCACTTTGATCCACGTTCCCGCAGGTCCTGTCTCCGTGCATCTCATTCTCAACGGCCTGGTGGGCTTGATTTTAGGGTGGAAAGCCTTCCCCGCCATACTCGTCGGTCTCGCACTTCAGGCACTCCTTTTCCAGTTTGGCGGTATGACAACGCTCGGCGTAAACACGCTGAACATGGCACTTCCCGCCGTTGTCTGCCACTATATATTCGGAAATGCCCTGAAACCCGGCACCGGGCGGACTGTCATCATCTCTTCGGCCTTTGGGGCCGGCTTCTGCTCGGTGTTGATGTCCGGCATTATGGTGGGATTTTCCTTGTATCTCACCGGCGAAGCGTTTTTGCCCGCCGCAAAACTGATGGTTGCTGCGCATCTGCCGGTAATGTTTATCGAGGGTATTTTGACGGCTGCCTGCGTCCTGTTTTTAAGAAAGGTTAGACCTGAAATTCTGGAGGGAGACCATGTTTCGTGAAAATTCACATGATTCAATCGCTTTTGGGTTAAACTATAACATTTTTTATTTTATTTTCATAATGTTGTGGCTTTTGTTTTTACCCGATTCGGCATCTGCACACAAGGTCACTATTTTTGCCTGGGTTGACGGAGATACGGTTTTCACCCAGAGCAAATTCAGCGGAGGCAAACGGGTAAAAAATGCACCGGTACTTGTCTATGATTCCAAAGATGTTTTGCTTCTTGACGGAAAAACCGATAAAAAGGGGATGTTCTCCTTTAAAATACCCCAAAAAACATCTTTAAAAATTGTACTGAAAGCGTCCATGGCCCATATGGCTGTTTGGAAAATACCGGTGGAGGCGCTTGGCGGGACTGAACCGGAGAATGCCGCCAAAACGGACGGTCCCCAGAATTCCCTGAAGCCCCCTTCAGGCTCGATGGATATTGAGACCCACGAACAGGTTTCCGGATCTTCAACCGTTGCTTTGGGGAAACGGGAAATCGAAGAAATCATCGATGCATCCCTGGATAAAAAGCTGGCGCCCATAACTGAAATTCTGGCAGATTCTATACATCGCGGTCCCGGGATCACAGAGATTATGGGTGGAATCGGATATATTTTGGGACTGGTGGGCGTCGCCCTTTATTTTGCAAATCGTAAAAGAAAAAGCTGATGATTGAAGAACTTGCAAACGGAGATTCTTTTATCCGGCGACTCGATCCTCGCGGCAAGATCGTTGTCGTGTTCCTGTTTTCAATGGTCGTTGCCTCAGCCAACCGGCTTCAGGTTCTTTTGTGCGCGTTGGTGCTCGGTTTGCTGATTGTTCTGGCGGCCAAAGTTCCGGTAAAGGAACTCGTCAGAAGACTGATTCCCGTGAACATGCTGATTCTTTTCTTCTGGCTTTTTCTCCCTTTTACTTTTGGAGGAGAGCCGCTTTTGCATATCGGGCCCCTGGCCGTTACCCGGGAAGGACTCCTCTATGCAACCCGGATCACCCTTAAATCGAATGCCATGATGCTCATGCTCATCGCGCTGGTGGCATCCACACCCATCTCTACCATGGGCCATGCCATGCATACATTGGGAATCCCCCAAAAAATCGTACATCTGTTTTTCTTTACCTACCGCTATATTCATGTCATATACAGAGAATATTTCCGGCTGAAAAATTCAATGAAGATCCGAGGCTTTACACCCAAAACCAATCTGCATACTTACAAGACTTTTGCCTATATGGTGGGGATGCTTCTGGTCAGAAGTTTCGACAGGGGACAGAGGGTCCACAACGCCATGCTGTGCCGCGGTTTCAAGGGGAATCTTTACAGTTTAAGCAAGTTCTCCTTTAAAAAGGGCGATATCGTTTCCGTGGTTTTTATGCTGACGCTGATCATTCTTTTGGGAGTGCTGGAGTGGAAAAAAACGATTTGATTATTCATCTTCAAGATATTTGTTTTAACTATCCGGGCAGTCCGCAGGTTCTCGACAGGCTCGATTTAAAATTTTACAGAGGGAACCGGATCGGGTTGATGGGCCCCAACGGCAGCGGGAAAACCACCCTCTTTCACATTGTCATGGGTCTGTTAAAACCGTCTTCCGGATCCATCGAGATATTCAATCGCCCCGTAAAAACGGAAAAAGATTTTATACGGGTCCGCGAAAAGATCGGCCTGCTTTTTCAGGATGCGGATGATCAGTTATTTTCACCGACGGTCTTGGAAGATGTCGCCTTCGGCCCTCTGAATATGGGCAAGTCCCGGGATGAAGCCATGGATATTGCCCGCAACACCTTAAACTTTTTAGGCCTAACCGGTTTTGAAGACAGGATCACCTACAAACTGTCCGGGGGAGAAAAAAAGCTGGTTTCCCTTGCCACAGTCCTTGCCATGGAACCCGAGGTGCTTCTTTTTGACGAACCGACCAGCGGTCTTGATGATCGGACAAAGGCGACCCTCAAAGACGTACTGGCCGATCTCGATCTATCCTATATTATCATATCCCATGAAATGGACTTTTTGGACGAAATTGCAGATTCTATCTATTCCATGGACAACGGCAAGATCCTTTTCGACAAAGAGGTCCATGTCCACCAGCATGTCCATGCACATCCCCATGGAGCATATAACCACGAACACAATTAATTGAAAGTTTTGAGTTACAACTCCCTGAAATCATAGGCTACTAAATAGTATCAGATTTTGTCGGTCGTATGGAATAATGGAATAATGTGAGCAAAGAATCCTGGCCCGGAGGACCAGGTCTTCAATATAAAAATAAAAGTGAAAAATAACATTTTTAGAAATAATTTAACACTTTGAAAATTGGGCTCCTTAAGTGAGCTTTAGTTGAATATCGAATGTCGAATAAAGAATTTCGAATTATGAAAGTTTGGTCACTCTCTCGTAAGTTGCGGGACGGAGCGCAGCGGAGTTAACTTTGGGTTTAAATTGCCACGTTGACTTCTTGAAAAGGCAGGACATTTTGGAGAACACGCTGTTTGATTTCGACCATAAAACCGCGTTTGCCGCCGTTGATGAACATTCTATCGAGAATGAGAATCGATGATTCCACGTACACCGGCAGTGACAGGATAGTGCTTCATGGACGTTCACTCATATGGTAACTTCTGCATAAAAAAAGGGATCATCCCTACAAATGACCCCTTTTTGAAAAACTGTCAGCGACAGTTTATGTCAATTATGCCAACCCGGCAACCTCTTCTTTTATCGTTACCGCGATCTTAAACAGGGCGGTCAATACCAGAAAACCGATGGCCCATATGCCGAGGGCGATAAGAATTTCGGGTAATGTCGGGACATATTCATTCACATGGTGAAGCGGATTCGGTACAAACCCGCCGGAGATCATTCCAAGTCCCTTGTCAATCCATGTGCCGATAAATACGGTGATACAGGCAACAACCAGAACGGTTTCGTTTTTGCGGGTTACCGGATTCACCAGCAGAATAATCGACACCACCATCAGTATCATGGATGTCCACATCCAGGGCACCAGGGCCCCCTGTCCGTGCAGTCCCACAAACAGATATTTTATATGGTCCATATGTTCCGGTATCCCGCTGTAAAATACCACAAAAACCTCACAGAGAAAGAAGAATACATTAACCGTGATCGCATATGCCACGACCTTGGCCAATGACTGGATCTGTTCTTTACCGGGATCGAACTTGGTCAGCTTTCTGACAATCATGCACAGCAGGATTAAAAATGCCGGACCCGCTGCAAATGCTGAAGAAAGAAACCGCGGCGCCAATATGGCCGTCAACCAGAAACCCCTGCCCGGAAGACCGCAGTAAAGATATGCTGTTACCGTGTGAATACTGACTGCCCATGGGATGGAAAGGTATATCAACGGTTTTAACCAGCCTGCCGGGGCAACATCGTTTCTTTCTGCTTCAAGCACTTTCCATCCGATAACGATGTTCAGCAAAAGATACCCGTTCAGCACAATCATATCCCAAAAAAGGACCGAGTTGGGGGTGGGGTGCAAAAGAACATTAACAACCCGTGTCGGCTGGCCGAGGTCCACAAAGATAAACAGAATGCACATGGTAACAGAAGCCACCGCCAGAAATTCTCCCAAAATGGTAATCCTGCCAAACGCTTTATAGTTATGCAGGTAATAAGGGAGAACCACCATAACCGCAGATGCAGCCACACCGACCAGGAAAGTGAACTGGGCAATGTAGAATCCCCACGATACATCCCGGCTCATGCCGGTAATTCCGAGGCCGAAACTGAACTGCCACAGGTAGCAGGCAAAACCAACACCGATAACAGCCAAAAGTGCCGCCATCCATCCATAGTATTTCTTTGTTCCTGTCAACGCCTTTTCAAGCATAACCACCTCATACAATATAGAAAACTGATGGGCCCGTACCCAGGGCCGGTTTACGACGAATTGTGTAGTTGCTTCTTAAAACCTTTCTAACTTCTGATTCCGAATCATCCAGATCCCCGAAAGTCAGTGCACCGTTGGACGCCTCCACACAGGCCGGCATTTTCCCAACCGCCAGCCTTTCCGCACAGAAATTGCATTTTTCAACAACCCCTTTTGTTCTTGTTGGGAAATCAGGGTTGGTCTCCTTGATAAAGGGGCGTGGATCTCTAAAGTTGAAACTTCTCGATCCATAGGGGCAGGCTGCCATGCAGAATCTGCAGCCGATGCATCTGTGAAAATCCATCAGCACAATGCCGTCTTCGCGCTTAAAGGTTGCCTTTGTGGGACACACCCGGACACATGGCGCCTTTTCACAATGATTGCATAGGGTCAAAAAAGACATGTGCTTGAGTCTGTCATTTAAAAAGTCCGGTTCCTGCATGGGAAATTCATGTTTGAACTCTTCAGCCCAGAGCCATTTGATCTCGTGATTCTTATTTTCAAACTTGGGAATATTATGAATCTTGTCACAGATCTCGATCATCGGCGCGAGATCTTCTTCTGATTGCAATTTCCGGGTGTCGATGACCATTCCCCATCGTTTGGCTGTAAAGACATTTTCACCCTTTGTGGTTTTCGGTGCTGCCGTTTCACTAGAGGAAGCCATTACATCGAGGACCGGTTTGGCCCCTAAACCCAGCGCTGAAATTCCAGCTATTTTTAAAAAGCGTCTTCTACTGCTTTTCATCACTTTGCCTCCTTCGGGTCGATGTGGCACTCCCAGCAGTAAGGGGTTACCGAAGCATAATTGTGGCACTTGTCACAAAATTCAGCCTTTTCTACGTGACAGTCCAAACAGGTATTGGAAAGACTCATATTAAATTTCTTCCCACTGGGATTCGTATAGATCCTTTTGGCGTCCCGTACAACCGTATCCCGCCACTCATTGAGAATCTGCATATGCTCCGTCTTCATGGTTGCCTTGGGCATCACACACTCTTTGGCGGCTTTAGCTTTATCGCTGAGCTTGGGTTCGGGCGCCGGAGCAGCCTTTCCAAGGTTGAACCAGAAAGGAAATGTTATCAACACCACAAAGATGCATAGACCTGCAACGATTTTTCCCTTATCATACATCTTCTTGTTATTCGGCATCATCCTCCTCCATTCCCGGCAGGGGTTCACTGCGCAGATCTGTCATTCTTTTTTGTTCACCGGGCAGAATCAGTGCATTGCCCACCATCTCGTGAACGCCGGTCACTTCCACTCCAGGTACCCAGTATTCCATGGATGAAGACAGCGCCGCCCGGTCAATGGCGCAAACACATGACAGCATATTTACCCCGTGTTTTTCATGAACATATTTGACCGCATTGGCCCTGGGCAGCCCGCCCTGCATCCTCAATTCCATGTTTTCGCCGGCATTCAGGCCGGACCCACTGCCACAACAAAAAGTCTGTTCCCGGATCGTGTTTGCAGGCATCTCATAGAAATTATTGCATACGTTTTTAATAACGTACCGGGGCTCCTCCAGCAGTCCCATGCCACGGGACGTGTTGCAGGAGTCGTGATAGGTCACCTTCAAATGATCATTGCGGCTGGGATCCAGTTCGAGTTTATTGTGTTTGATAAGATCGGCGGTAAATTCGGCAATATGCACCATCTTGGTCGATTTGGCATTTTCAAACTTGGTTCCGGTAATGGGAGAAACCGGCTCTTCCAAAAAATCAGCCGGGCCGTTCATCGTATCCATATACTGGTGAATGACCCGCCACATATGACCACACTCTCCCCCGATGATCCATTTTACGCCCAGCCTTTTGGCTTCAGCGTACATCTTTGCATTGAGCCGTTTCATCATCTCATGAGAGGTAAAAAAACCGAAGTTTCCACCCTCGGAAGCATAGGTGCTCCAGGTGATGTCGAACCCATATTTTTCCTGTAAATAATGAAACAGCATCATGTACCCCACACAGGTATATGTGCCGGGGTCGGCAAAAATATCACCGGAAGGCGTGACAAAGAGGATTTCCGCGCCCTTTCTATTAAAACTGGGTTCCACCTTTACACCGGTGATCTCTTCAATATCATCGGAAAAAAAATCCATCATGTCCTTATACGCATGGGGCTGAATTCCAAGGTGGTTCCCTGTTCTGTAACAGTTGGCCACAGGTGTGGCAATCCAGTCTATGTTGAGGCCGATTAGATTTAACAGCTCCCTTCCCATGATGGTAATCTCAGCCGTATCGATGCCGTAAGGGCAGAAAACCGAACAGCGCCGGCACTCTGAGCACTGAAATAGATAGTACCACCATTCTTTCAAGACTTGCAGATCCAGTTCCCTGGCGCCGATAATTTTTTTGAAGTTCTTTCCGATGGATCCGATAATTTTTCCGGCGGTGGTAAAATCGTTTCTGTAAACGGAACGAAGCAATTCGGCCCTTAAAACCGGCATGTTCTTGGGATCGCCGGACCCGATAAAAAAGTGACATTTGTCTGCACAGGCACCGCAGCGGACACAGATGTCCATAAATATTTTAACAGATCGAAACCGGTCGAGCCGTTCCCTGAATCCTTTGGAAATTATCTCTTTCCAGTTTTCAGGCAGCTGCCAATCTTCTTCAATGGGATTCCATTGTCTTGGGTAGGGAAGGCCGACATATTCAACGCTCTTTGGGTTTGCGGCATATGAATAGATCCCCTTTTGGATGTCAACAGGGGTATCCATCCATCCCGTTCGGGAAGGTCGATAATCTATGTTTGAAAGCAATTCATCAGGTTTTGGAACATCTGACATTATTTACTCCTTTTCCTCGGGTTCCTCCGGCGTTTCCGGCGCTATCATTTTTTCCACAGGGAGCCCTATTTCAATCATTTTTTCCCTGAATTCATCTTCATAAGCGTCGTATGTATGAATCTTAACCGGGTAATTCCATGGGTTGACATGTCTTTTGGCGCGGCTGTTGTTGACCATATTTCTGGTGGGGCTCATAAAGATTCCCCCCAAATGCATGAGTTTGCTAAACGGGAAATATACCAAAAGAACACTGACAAAAAACAGATGGACATAAAAGACGCCGCCGATCCCTTTTATAACATGAGGGTTAAGGGTGACCAGGCTCATGGTGAATTCTTTGACGCCCACAATATCCACCTTGGTAAAATACCGCATCAGGATCCCGGTAAAGGCGATGCCAAAAATAAGAAAGAGGGGAAAATAGTCCGAACCCAGTGAAATATACTTCACCTGGGGGATAAGTATTCTTCTTAAAAATAGAAATGTTACGGCTGCCAAAAGGGCGACGCCGGACAACATGAGTCCCGGCAAGCCGATCTGCAGAAAACCGTCGAGTTTTGCCACCAATTGCACACAAGCCGGCACCGGTTCGGTAAATAATCGCAGATGTCTGAACAGCACGGTGAAAAACGCCCAATGAAATGTCAGCGAAAAAAGCCACAGCCATTTTTCCCATTCATAGGAAATTTTGTCGCTCTCTTTTAGCTCACATTTTGTATTTCTGAACAACGACCGTAAAAAGACAACCTCAAGGATCATCCGCACGACAACGCCGCCGGTGGTGGACGGATTGTCAATGTTGGCCGATTTAATCCAGGGAAGAGATTTCTGTTGTCCGCACGTTGTGGGAATTCGGAAAGGCACCGGAGAACGCGCCCAGTCTATAACGCGGTTGATAAATCCCAGAATGAAAATAATTAGCGCCAGATAAGGTATGATAATGCCGAAAAATACCTCGCCCCCCGGGAATTTAACACCTACATAAGCAAGCAGAAATAGAATGATGACCGCTATGAGGGAATACATGTAACTAATATTCATTATATCATTACCTCACTCAATGGCCCCATGACGACAATAGAATGTATTTCAAATGGCTCACGCCGCTTT
>Ga0209379_10001808_pt1 | contig 13497 bp, 10 predicted proteins | sample tdDd001_FD_187124 | JGI IMG/M metagenome (GOLD analysis project Ga0209379, IMG submission 187124) | Marine sediment microbial communities from the Atlantic coast under amendment with organic carbon and nitrate - tdDd00.1 (SPAdes)... | ecosystem: Environmental > Aquatic > Marine > Coastal >...
CTAGTATTAGCGCAAAGTTCATTCTTTACACCAATGGCAATCTCATTAATAGGTGGATTATTGGTATCAACGTTATTAACCTTAACCGTTATCCCAACTATTTACTATATGTTAGAAAGAGGCAAAGCTTAAAGAGTATTTCCCTCTGATGATACTAATCAGAGAATTGAATAAGAACAGTTATTAAAGTTAGATTATATCAATATTTATTGTTCAGAAATGATATAGATCATTAAAGAAGCTTTAATTGATTAACACCTCAGCAATGAGGTGTTTTTGTCATATAACTATTCCGGAATTTTGATGAATTAGGAATCGATTGTAGTATTACAACATGTTATATGGTAATAAATCGATAAAAGTATAATTTTAACATAATACAAAGCACTTTGTTATAGTATTTTTTCAATAATTATAGAAAAATTACTATATTACATTTATACTAATGAAGTGGAACATTTTTTAAAAGACAATTTATAATAGGGGGAGTTATGAAATTAGACGATATACAGTATATGCGCTTCAATATAACTTTTGTAAAAAAACAGTTTGAAGAACTATTTGATTTATTTAGTACAAGTAATAATTTTGAAGAAACAAACCGTGTATTTTTGGACATAAATACACTAAGAGATGAGATTGAAACAACAATGAACCTTGTTAGAATTAGATTTTCTCAAAATACAAAAGATGAATTCTATTCTAAAGAGAATAACTACATAGATGAGGTATCGCCAATCTATGATGGTATTGTTCATGAGTACTTTCAGTTGCTCGTTAAGAGTGAGTTCAAAGAAGAATTAATTATAGAGCATGGGCAACAATTAATGACCTTAGCTGAACTACAACTGAAGACATTTAGCCAAGACATTATTCCAAACTTGATGATTGAGAATCAACTTTGCAGTGCTTACCAAAAGTTATCTGGTTCTGCGGAATTTGATTACAACAACAAAACTTTAAGCATGTCACAAATGGGCACGTATTTAAGTGATGACAATCGTGATGTAAGACTGGAATCAAGACGTTTGGTGATGGGATTCTATGAAAAGAATGAGTCTGAATACGATAGAATATATGATGAATTGGTTAAAATAAGAACGACGATTGCCCATCAATTGGGTTATGAAAATTACACTCAACTGGGATATGATCGATATGCACGGTCTGATTATGATCATACAATGGTTGCAAAATTTAGAGATGCAGTTCACGAACATATTGTTCCTGTAGCTGAAAAACTAGCGTTAAGACAACAGAACAGACTGGGTTTAGATAAACTTTCGTTTATTGATGAACCATTGTTATTCAAAACTGGTAATGCAAAGCCGAAAGGCAATCCGGAGTGGATAATCTCACAAGGTGATAAAGTATTTTCCGCTTTAGGAAATGAAACCAGTGAATGTTATAAAAAGATGAATGAACAAGGATTATTGGATTTAGTTGCAAGACAAGGCAAGTCTGGTGGTGGTTACTGCGAGTATTTGAATACACATCAGATGCCGTTTATATTTTCCAATTTCAATGGAACTAGTGGTGATATCGACATTTTGACTCATGAATTCGGTCATGCCTTCCAGGTATATCAAACAAGAGAGTTTGCTGTGACGGATTACCACTGGGCTACTTCTGAAGCGTGTGAAGTACATTCGACTGCGATGGAGTATATTACATGGCCATCGATGAATCTGTTTTTTAATGAGGATGCTGACAAATATAGATTCACACACCTTTCAACATCAATTGGATTCATACCATATATCGTAACAGTTGACGAGTTTCAGTATTTTGTATATGAAAATCCAAATGTCTCTCCGACTGAAAGAAAACAAAAATGGCGTGAGATTGAAAAAAAATATATGCCTCATAAAGACTATGAGGACTTTGATTTCTATAGTAGAGGAGGCACTTTCTTTAGACAATCACATATATTTACGATTCCTTTCTATTACATTGAATATGCTTTGGCAAAAGTATGTGCGTATCAATTCTGGCGGGATTCAAGAGCTGATTTCGATAGCACTTGGAATCGATATATGGATCTGTGTCAATTAGGTGGTAAATACTCTTTCTTAGAGTTGTTAAGACGTTCAGGAATTGAAAGTCCATTTGAAAAGGATACACTTAAGAATTTGATGCCTGAAATCATTGGTTATTTTAATCAGGTCGATGACAGTAAGATGTAAGTTAACATAAACATTGCTCAAGGATTTTATCCTTGAGTTTTTTTGCAATGAAATATAATCTCTTTTTCTGTATTTGTTTACCACATAGAAATAAATCTGACTCTTGTGTTTATTGGTAAAGAAATTGGAACTTTCAACATATAGTGTGTGCTTTTATTCAGGAAAATATGATGTATGCATAAGCTCTGTATTTTGAATTGGGTACAAACGGAATACCAATATATGACATATGTGTTATACTATTAGGAGTTGGAGTTTCAAATTGGATATAGTACTTAGAGAAGGGAAGGAACATAAGTGACCGAAATGTTGTTATGTTATTTGCTGGTTTGAAAGTAGAAAAGTACGATTTCTAACAACGTTACTCAGTAGAAGAGGTGCAAGAGCTTTGTATGTGTATTTGGTTTAGCGTTTATTGGAACGGTTGTGTACTTCGTGACGTAAAAATATCTCAAGAACTAAATATCAAAAGACAATCTTTTGTTAGAACGTTTTAATTAAAAGGAGAGCAGTTATGAAAAACTCTGAAATTTTTTTAAGTACCTATAATAAATTAGATCACTATTTAAAAAATCTAGATAACTCAGATCACTACCGCAGTTTTTCGTCGGTTCTAAGTCGGTTAAAAAAATCGAACAAAGTAGTCAATCACTATGAAAAGAAATTAAAAAGTTATAACAATCTTAGGAATGCCATTGTTCATGAGAGAATAGATGGGAAAGTTATAGCAGAACCCAATGATTATGCTGTAAATGATTTAAATACTATTTATATGAAAATTACATCTCCAAGAAACATTTGTGATGTTTGTAAACACGGTATCATTAAATTGAATCATAAGGACAGTTTAACAACTGCACTTGCTGTTATGACGGATAATGACTTTTCGCAGTTGCCAGTTTATAATGGAGATGTTTTTGTAGAGATGTTAAATTCAGAAACCATTTCATCTTGGATGGCTCATAATATTAAACAGAGTCTATTTAGTATAGGAGAAACTATAGTAAATGATGTATTGCACTATAAAAGTAACTATAGAGTAACATTGTTTCAATCAAGAAATACCAGTATATACGAGATATTAGACCTATACAAAGATAATGCTTATAGTTCAAAACAAATAGATGCGATTATCATTACCCATAGTGGCAAAGAAACCGAAAAACCAATAACCATTATTACAGATTATGATATACCAATTCTATTGGAAAACATTTAGCAGTATAGATAAAACAAGATTTTTAGTCTGTAAACCTACAATTGGTGGAGTTTGGTTAAATGATATTTTAAGATATACACAACAAATCCACAAGTTATCCACATATTATGTGCTGAATTGTGCATAACTTTTAAGTTGTGACTTATATCAACAGAAATGTAAGCTATGATATGTGTTTATTTACATTTGTATCTTTTTTAAAGTTTAGTATTGATGACAATTTGATCATCTTGTAGATATTTGAAGTGTTTGAATTATTAATAATGGAGGACTGTAATGATAATTTATGGAACAAAAGTAAAGACCTTAAAAAATAAAGTATTGGTAACACATACATGTTCTAGCTGTAATAATACAAAACGTTTCGGTGGGTGTGGCTAAATATTCTCATATATTTTGGATACCGATATTTTTAGCTAATAAGAGAGTTCTTTTGGTATGTTCGCATTGCAGAAAAAAGAAGGAATATGGACTTCTGAATAAGGATGAGAGACCAGATATTCCTAAAAAACTGTTTGGCTTTAATAGAATATGGCAGTTTTTCTTAGGTCTATGGATGATAGTAGGTGTCTTTTTATATAGTGGTATAATAATGTTACTGGGCAAGTAATTAAAAAATACACTACTTATGTAGCTATTTTACTATAATATGGAGTGTATGTGGATTAGAGCTTTAGAGATATACACAACCAATCCACAAGTTATACACATATCCTTGTTGAAACTGTGGATAACTTTTAATTTAACCATGATATCAACAAGTAAAAACTAGTGACAATTGTTGTTGTCACTAGTTTTCTATATTATAATTCAATTTCTATACCGTATTTTTTTAGTGTTATATCTTGATATATTTTTGCTAACTTGAAGTGACCATTAATATGAAAAAGTTGCATAGCATATTTTAAATCTAACATATACTCGTCATCATCCATAAAGAGTTTCGCTATACCCCTTCTGTAAAATAAGCCAGACAAAGCATACATTGAATGATGCTCTCGACAATACTTAATACCTTCATCAGCGTATTTTAATGAATTCTGATAGTCTTCTAATCCGAAATAGTTATATGATAAATTGAAGTAAATTTTAATCATTAGGCGTATATCGTTGAAATCCAATCGGTATTTTAGTTGATAGGTCTCCAATGACATAATCAAAATCTGATTGGCAAGTTTTAAATCTCTAGTAACGCTTAGAGCTAGTGAAATGAGTAGTAGAATTCTGTGTTCTAATTGGGTGTATTTAAACTTGTTGATATGTTCTAGTTCAAAAGACGAGTTGCTAATTTTCATTGCCTTTAAGAAATAATCAAAACACTCCTCTTTATTCTCTTTAGAGCTATAAATTTCGATACCTTTTAAAATCAAAATGAACTGTTCCAATTCTTTTTTTTCAAATACTTTTGTTGTTGTTTCATCGCTGACGTTATTCTGAAACGCTTCTAATAGATTGGTCAACTTCTCTTGATTGTACTCTACGATCAGACGATCTAAATTGTTATAAAATTCATAGAGCTCCGACGATGAACGATAAAGTGAAAATATTTGAAGTACATCAACTTTATATACCTTAGACAACAACTCTAAAGTATCATATCTAGGAATTGAAATACCTCTTTCCAATTTTCTGATGGTTTCCAGACTGAGACCCGTTAACTCATACACGTTATTTTGAGTTATTTTAAGTGATTCTCTTAATTTTTTTAAGTAATTTCCGAATTCCTGAGTATCAAATGACTCAAACAAAAAATCAACTCCTTTTACCCCCATTTTAATTGGGTACACATTTCTCCTTAATTATACTACAGTTGTATGGGATTGAGAAAAAGAGTTTAACAATGAAGATAAAAAGGATATTTATATTATTGGTTGTAATGATAAATTTAACATCTTCATTTGTTATTCCAAGTAATGCGGACGACATTCCAAGAAAATACCCAATGGATCCCATTACTGAAAGTGAAGTAAATACACCAGAGATAAAAAACAAGTAATGCACATACTATTCCTTATAGTAAAGACAATAAGACTTAAATACTGATACTGACCGACTAAAGTGTTCTCTCGCTTTGGGAGGTCAGTATTTACGTATTAGGATATTTGGAAAAGATTACTTTATTTCAACTTAACTGGGAAATGTCGTTTTCTATAAAATTGTTAACATAGATTTTTTTTATAGGGAAACATCAGATAGATAATACACTAAAAATGAATGGAGGAGTTATGAAATTACTAAGAAAATTGTTGATTCGCATTATACTGTTAATAATCGTTACAAGCGTTTCTATCGGAGCCTTAGCACTTATTAAATCGTATACATCAACGAACGATTTGATGATGTCAAAAGTAACAGATCAATTATCACTGAGAACAGCACTCGCAGAAGAAAAGATGAACAGTACGGTTAGATTGATTGAGACCTTGAGTTTAGACAAAAAAGTGGTGGATAGTCTAAAGAACAAAACTGAAAATGAGGAGTTAAAAGAAACCTTTACAGCAACATTAGAAAATTACAGTGATCTGATCACATTGATTGCATTGATTGATGATGAGGGTTCTGTATTGTTTTCTGATAATAAAAATGATATCAAAAACATTGATGTCAGTGAAAGAGACTACTTAAAAGATGCGATGTCATCAAAAGAAACAGTAATCAGCGAAATCATTATTTCAAAAGCTGATAACAGTCAATCGATAGCCATATGTAAACCGATTTATGACAATGGCAAGTATATTGGCTCGATAGTATCAACTGTTAAGTTTACTCTGATTACAGATTTAATCAAAGAAACAAAGATAGCTGAAAAAGGTTATGCTTATATGATTGATATAAAAGGTGAAAATGCAGGGTTAGTTGTACAACATATAAAGCCAGAGATGGTTATGAAGAAAAACCTTTATGAGTATGAAATTCCTGAACTTACTGATGTGGTGGATCAAATGAAAACGGTTAAAACTGGTGAAGGTTATTATACTTTCGAAGGTGAAGACAAGTATGTTAAATTTCAGCAGTTTGAGAATTGGGCAATAGCCATCACTGCAAATGAATCTGATTTAAATGCTACAGCATTGAGTATAAGAAATATGGTTATTATAACAATTCTAGTTGCAATTGCCATTGCAAGTTTAGTGGGATATATTGTTATTAATCGATTGATTATAAAACCGATTAGGACATTAGAAAATTCTATGTCAAAAGCAGGTAATGGCGATCTGACACATCAGGTTGATATTCATACGAAAGATGAAATTGAACAACTGGGAAAGTCTTATAATATGATGTTGGACAATCAAAAGGAAATACTCAATAGAGTCATATATATTTCCCAGGACTTATCAGCTTCAGCTGAAGAATTAACTGCTTCAGCAGAAGAAGTAAATGGTAGCGCCGATGAAGTCAGTGAGAATATTAATGGTATGATGGAGAATATCATGTCTGAAAATAGTGCAATAAGTTCTGTTGAAGACGAAATGAAAAAAATGAATGATGTAGTGGATACTTCAAACATCCTGACAAAAAAATCTCAGGAAGCATGTTTGGAAACTCTTGAAACAGCCAATGAAGGTCGATTGGGTGTAGAGTCTTCTATTGCATCAATATCGAATATTTCAAATGCAACAGATGAGTTAATGAGTGCTTTTGAAGTTCTGAATACCCATGCTAAAAAAGTGACAGGTATTAGTGAAACAATCAAGTCGATTGCTGAGCAAATTAACTTACTCGCACTAAATGCTTCTATTGAAGCGGCAAGAGCAGGTGATGCTGGAAGAGGATTTACTGTTGTTGCTGAAGAAGTAAGAAAACTGGCGGAACAAACAACACAAGAATCAGAAAATGTTTATAATGTTTTAAATACCATTATAAAACTTATTACAGAAGCCAATAGAAACGCCGATAGTGCCAAATCTAATGTAGATGAAGGTGAAGCAACAATACAGTCACTGGATGGAAAATTCTTAAGTATCATAGAAGGATTTGAAAACATTAATTCTCAGATTTCTGAGCTGAATAATATATCATCTAATCAAGTTGTAATATCAGATGAGATTAGTAAATCAATGGATGATATTTCTAGTAAATCGACGTCTAATACTTCGATGGCACAAGAGATTTCAGCTTCAGCTGAAGAGCAGGCAGCTATCACAGAAAGTTTGTCACAAGCTTCAGAAGAAACAAGCGCTATGGCCGATGAACTTACAAGTTTAGTTGCTAGATTTACAATAAAGTAAAATGAATTTTGATTTTTTAGACCATTGACCTAATCTGAAATATATTGTACACTATGTAAAACCGATGATTAGAAGAGTAGTTGTATGAGAACACCTTAGAGAGCAGGAGATGGTGAAAACCTGTGTGATCGATTATAATGAAAGACGTCTATGAGGTGTCTGTGTGAATGTCTATTAGCGCAGACCGGATGCCCACGTTATAGGGTCATAAGAGGACTTTTAGTCAACTAGGATGGTACCGTGGATATAACATTCACTCCTAAATGGAGTGGGTGTTTTTTGTTTATTAATTAAGAATTTATTCGATACGATTTATGAAAGTATTGGAATAACTTCGTAATAGTAATACAAAGTAGAGAGTCTTGTAAGGACTTTCTTATATGGATCAGACAGGACTTGAAGTTAAAAGAAGGGTGGCACCGCGATTATTCGCCCCTTCCTACTGGATTTGTTAATCAAATCTGACTTATGGAGGTGTAATATGAGAACAATGATTAAAGAAATTAATGGAGAACAAGAAGTTAATGTAAGTGGTTGGATTCATAGAGTCAAGAAACTAAAAGCAGTTGTATTTGTTATACTGAGAGATCGATCAGGGTATATCCAATTGGCAGTAAATCCTGAGATGTTTGGTCATCTGAAATTAGAAACAGTTATTTCTATAAACGGTTTTGTTGTATCTAATGCTAACAAATATGGGCAGTATGAAATCCAAGTCAAAAAATTATCGGTATTATCAGAAGTGACAGAGGATTTACCTATCAAAATCAATGGTGAATCTTTAGAGATTGGTATGGATACCATGTTAAATAACAGAGTGTTATCGCTTCGTCATGAACAGGAATCTGCAATTTTTAAGATTCAAGCTGTGATATCACAGAGTTTTAAATCCTTTTTAATGTCAAAAGACTTCACAGAAATTCATAGTCCTAAACTGGTAAAGGAAGGTGCTGAAGGTGGCGCAAATGTTTTTAGTTTGGATTATTTTGGAGAAGTTGCTTATCTAGCACAGAGTCCACAATTTTACAAACAGATGATGGTCATATCAGGACTTGAGAGAGTTTTTGAAGTAGGATCTGTTTTTAGAGCTGAATCACATAGTACAGTAAGACATCTAAATGAATATGTGAGTATGGATTTAGAGATGGGCTTTATTGAAAGTGAAGATGAATTGATGGCATTTGAGACTGAACTATTAAGACATATCTTTTCAGCGATTAATCATAGCTGTTCAAAGGAATTAACATGTCTAGAAATTGAACTGCCAATCATACCTGAGGTTATTCCAACAATGAGATTGGAAGAAGCCACTGAACTTATAAATAACATGTATCATAAAGAATTAGTGGGAGATTTAGATCCAGAATCAGAGATTTTGATTTATAAATACATGTATGAATTGACGGGATCGGAATTTTTGTTCTTAACCCATTATCCAAAACAAAAGAGACCTATGTATACCATGCCAGAAGGTAATGAAACGAAAAGTTTTGACTTGTTGTTCAGAGGATTAGAGATAACAACGGGTGGTCTTAGGATTCATGAGTATCAACAACTCGTTGATAGTATGTTAGAGAAAGGGCTTAATCCGAAGCAGTATGAGGCCTATCTGGAGGCTTTTAAATACGGAGTGCCGCCGCATGGGGGCTTAGCAATAGGATTAGAACGTTTAACAGCAAGACTTCTTAATATTGACAATATAAGACGAACAACACTGTTTCCTAGAGATAGAAACAGATTAACACCGTAAATGAAGCTGCATCAGATGATGCGGCTTTTTTGCAACTATAATGTTTTGATAAGGTCTTCATCAATAATGCTGTAAGAAAGAGTCTATAATCAATGGTTATCCAGGTATATATTCTCAATTGTTGAGCATTTTTTTAAACAACACATTTACCCATGGATTCTCAAAATCAGGCGGTATAATAACTTTCGATTTTTATGAAAAGGAAGGAGAGTATTACTTTTATTATTCTGATGATGGAAAAGGCATGGATGAATCTTTGTTGACTCATATTTATGAACCATTCTTTTCTACTAAGATGAACAATAAAACACCAGGATTGGGTCTCTTTGCTGCTTATAATCTAGTGATGAGCTTAGATGGGAATATAAAGTGTTCTAGTTCGCCTGGTATGGGATTTACTGTTGAAGTGATTGTACCATGTGACCATACGTTTAAAAGCAATATGATTAAGAAGAGTTAAAAGGTACTCGAAAAACTGCTTTGCAGATGAAATTCGAGTATCCTTTTTTATTTTTTGGAAAAGTTATCTATTTTTGTGAATCTGTTGAGTATGGAAAATGAAGGTGATATAATGATTATGATATCCATAATTTAGAAACTATAACAAATTTCCACTCATAAAGGGATGTGAATATATGAAAAAAAACATATTAGCAATTGGTATGATAGTTATATTTTTTTTGCAGGGTTGTGCCTCTGAAGTTGAGACTATATCCGGTCCGACACTGAAACAAACGATTGTTATCAAAAAAGTACAGGATCTGATTCTAGCTGAATTAGATATAGATTTGAACAATGATGCACAAAGTGAATATATTGAGTTGATCTTTAATACGGAGTCAAAAATCATATTAAAAGTGAATGAACAAGAATTAATCATCAGTAATGATCTGTTTTATATGGTGAATAGTGCAAATATTGAAAAAAGATCAAACTATAAGTTAAAAGTCATAGAAGACAAAATATTTGTGATCAATGACTTCTATAATAAAGAATTTAAATATGATGATATTGGTATTAGATGTTTTACATATCAAGAAGAGCAGATTAATGAAATTTGGACTTCAAGAAATCCTCTAGGTTTAAAAGTGGAGTCGAAAAGAGATGACCAAAAAGAAGTGGTAATCAGTCATGAATCCTTTGTACATCATGTAACATTAGATGATGGTTTATACAACAAAGTGTTTAATGAACAATTAAAAGACTTATCCTATGTTAATTGTTCATTAGGTGATAGTATAGATTATAGATTTATTGATTATGATGAAGATGGAGACTTAGAACTGCTTGTTAAAGGCAAAGTTAGCTTAAACAATCAGTATAATATCAAACCATTCTATAGAATATATGAGTTATCGGAAAGTATCTTTTTAGATAATTGTGGGTTCTATGATGAAATAGAAACAGAACAATACTTTAATTAAACGACCTTTTACTTATATGGACTGATAAATTATCAGTAAGGAGATAGTCATGAAATTATACAATAAATTATATTCAGAAAAGAAATATAGTAGAGGTATTCAGCCGAATGATTTAGCAGTTCGGTCGCTTGAACACATCACTGAAGGAGAAGCTTTGGATTTAGGGTGTGGTGAAGGGCAAGACTCAATTTTTTTAAAACAATCAGGGTTTAATGTCACTGCTTTAGATACTTCTAAAGTTGCATTGGAGAACTTGTTAGAACTTGCTAGAGATCATAATGTGGATGTTGATGTAGTACATTCAGATATTAAAACGTTTAAGTTTGATAAACGATATGACTTTGTGTTGGCTGAAGGTAGCATACATTTTTTGAAAGGTGATCAAATAAAACCATTTATAAGAACGTTACAGGATAATACAAATGTAAATGGTGTCCATTCGTTGGGTTTTTTCAATCAAAAGACGAGCAAAAACCAAGTTGAAAGCATGGCAAAGTGGGGCATATCGACAATCGATACAGAAGTTCTAGTAGAGTATTACAAAGACTGGGAGATTTTATCTATGAAAGAAGAACTTCTGGAAAAAAATGAATATTCTAAGAGAGGTATCACTCAGTTAATTGTTAAAAAGATTACTTGATATGAGTCTTAATAATCACTTTCAAGTTTTGAATTTCTATGATAAGGAGTTTAAATGGCATTTAAGGTAGCAATTGCACAACTTCATTCACTTCGTAATAATAGTGAGTTAAATATAAAAAAACATGAGAGCGTTTCTTTAGAAGCGGCCAAATATGAAACGGATCTATTGGTGTTTCCAGAACTTTCATTAACAGGGTATGAACGAGAACTCGCATGTTCCCAAACATTTACTTTAGATGATAGCAGACTTGATAAATTGGCTGATATCAGTAGAATTCATAATATGGTTATTGTGGCTGGTGCTCCTATTAAAGAGGATTCTCTCTATATAGGCTCTGTTGTATTTATGCCAGATGGTAGAAGAAAAGTATATTACAAAAACAACCTTCATGAAGGTGAAGAATTGTATTTTGAGAGTGGTTCAGAACCTTTATTACTTCAAGTAAAAGAAGAAAAAATCGCACTTAGCATTTGTTACGATATAGAGGTAAAAGCTTATTTTGAAATGTTGGCCAAACAAGCAACACTTTATGTCTCGAGTATATTTTATTCTCCAAATGGTATGATTGGTTTAAAAGATAAACTGAAGACTTATAGCCAGACTTATGGACTTGATATTGCAATTTCAAATTTTGTAGGGACTATATGGGATAATGAAGCGGGGGGGAAAAGTTTATTCTTTTCCAAATTGGGCGAGTGTGTTTCTGAATGCTCTGCAGATAAGGAAACCCTTTTAATCTCTACAAAAACGTATGACACTTGGTCAACCGAAAACATAACTATTTGATTAGAAAACCGTCTTTTTGAGGTTTTTTTTCTATTAATAAAGGTTAGTTGTGATGTGACATTCATATTTCTGTATGATACACTTAACATACCATTATTTAGCATTATATGAAAAAGAGGGCTTATGAAAAAAAGAAAATTCTTAATAATAATTCTGGTAGCAATGGTTTTAATAGCGATTCATCTAATGAGTCGTTTTACATCCATTGAGGATAACCTAAAATATCAATATGGCACACCGATTGCAGAGGTAGAGATCCATGACGAAGACCATCAACTAGTGATATTCAGTATGGATGACACTATAGGTATCACGCGTTATACGAAATTTCTTAATTTCTATGATGTAAAAGATGATTACGGTCATATCAAACCTAAAGAAGATATTTTTGTTGCAGTTTCTAAAAGAGAAACTATTGAGAACATTATATGGGGACATACTGATATTAATGTCGCTAAAGTGGAGCTTCAATTCTATAAAGAAACACTTAGTTATTCGATAGATTTAGATACTGAAGATGGTTTTTTCTGTTTCATATCAGATTATGAACATGATTTGAGTGATACGGATTGGGAACTTCGTGTTAAGACGTATGATAGTAACGGTGATTCTATTGAGACCAAAGAAGTACCTTTATACAATGAGTTATAAGAAACTAGATCATCCACTCTTACTATATGTTGTGAGTCGGGTGATTTTATTTTATGAGAATTGATATTGAAGCAATATCAACTAAACACCTATCGTATGTTTGGTATAGAAAATTATACATATTTTAGGTTTTAATAGATGAATACTTCTCTATCATGTATGATGGAATTAGTTATATAAATTAAGGAGGACTTATGATTTCAAGAGGACAAAAAGTATCAAGAATATTAGGACGATATGATGATGATAAAGCAGTTGTTGAGATTTACAAGATATTAAAACCTGTGTTTTATAAGAAGTTGAATAAATTAAGACCATCAGAAAGAGTTTTTTGCTTTTTAGGTGCCTTTAAGTTAATTACTGAAACAGAAGGATTTGATGGCTTCTATAAAGATGAAGCAGGGAACTTTTCATATGAAACATATGAAGCATTTGAATTAATTGAATCTAGTGAGTACAAAGCGTTGTTTTATGAATCGATGAAGGTTTATGAAGGGATTGTACCAAAACTTCAAGACGAAAGAACTCTTTATATTAAAAACCATCAAGAGTCTTGTTTAGAACTATGGTTACCGCTTGAAATAAAATTTAAGACATTAGAAGAGA
>Ga0209379_10001809_pt1 | contig 13487 bp, 9 predicted proteins | sample tdDd001_FD_187124 | JGI IMG/M metagenome (GOLD analysis project Ga0209379, IMG submission 187124) | Marine sediment microbial communities from the Atlantic coast under amendment with organic carbon and nitrate - tdDd00.1 (SPAdes)... | ecosystem: Environmental > Aquatic > Marine > Coastal >...
TTTAGATGTTTTAATTAAACACTCTCAGCAGCGAGGACGAGATTCGAGTGGTATGATATCATTTAGTGACGAGCAGTATAATATTTGTAGAGCTGATTTTGATGTCGGTAAATTAAGGGGGAGGGTTGACTTAACAAAAAGTCCTGTAGTTTTCGGTCATAGTAGGTTAATCACAAATGGTTTAAATGACAATCAGCCAGTTTTAAAAGATGAGTTAATGCTTATTCACAATGGTATAGTAGTGAATGATGAAGAAATATGGAGTGAAGTTGAAGTTGAAAGAAAGTTAAAAATTGATTCAGAAGTTATTTTAGGAATCGCTCTTGACCAAATTGTTAAAGGAACAAAGTTAGTTGATATTCCAAACAAAATCATGTCTGAATGTAAGGGTGTAGTTGCATGTGCCCTTTTTTTTCCTCAGTTTGGAAAGGTTGCACTTTTTTCAAATAATGGAAGCCTTTATTTAGGTTTGAAAGATAAAGTACAGTTTTTTGCATCTGAATCCTATGCGTTGTCACAAATTGGTTGTACCGAAATAAAGCAAATTATTCATGAAGCCGTTTTTATTGATATCCCAATATCAAAAAATACTACTCAAGTAACTGAGTATGGAGTCAAAAAATTAGATCTTGTACCAGAACTAAAATTTAGACCTGAAGAATCGATTCTTGAGTTCCACCAGCACAATTTAAAACGGTGCACTAAATGTATTTTACCAGAGACAATGCCATTTATTTATTTTGATGATAATGGAATTTGTAACTATTGCAATAACTACAAAGTTAGAAATGTACCTAAGCCGAAAGAAGAGCTATTCAATATTGTAAAGCCTTATCGTCGTGAAGGTCAGCTGGATTGTATTGTTCCTTTTTCAGGTGGTAGAGATAGCTGTTATGGTCTACATTTAATAGTCAATGAATTAAAAATGAAGCCTGTCACTTACACATATGATTGGGGGATGGTTACGGATCTAGGGCGCCGAAATATTAGTCGTATGTGCTCTGAACTTGGCGTTGAAAATATTATTGTTGCTGCTGATATTACTCAAAAGCGTAAGAATATTGCAAAAAACTTAACAGCATGGTTGAAGTCACCTCACTTAGGTATGATGAGCCTATTGACTGCAGGCGATAAACACTTCTTTAGATACGTTGAAACTGTAAAGCAACAAACAGGAATCAACTTAAACCTATGGGGGGTCAATCCGCTTGAGGTTACACATTTTAAAACAGGTTTTTTAGGAATCATGCCTGACTTCGAAGAAAAACGTGTTTATAGTCATGGTGCGATGAAACAACTTCGTTATCAGAGTAAGCGTTTCCGGGCTATGCTTCAAAGTCCTGGTTATTTCAACTCATCTATTTGGGATACATTATCGGGTGAATATCACCGTAGTTTTACGGAAAAAAAGGATTATTACCATATCTTTGATTACTGGTGCTGGGATGAAAACCAGATTGATGACACGTTGTTAAATCAATACGGTTGGGAAAAAGCAATTGATACTAACACAACTTGGCGGATCGGTGACGGTACAGCTGCATTTTATAACTATGTTTATTATACTGTTGCAGGGTTTACTGAGCATGATACATTCAGAAGTAATCAAATTCGAGAAGGCCAGCTATCTCGTGACAATGCACTAGCTCTCGTTACTGATGAAAACCGTCCACGTTATCCAAATATCAGATGGTACCTTGATGCTTTAGGCCTAGATTTTAATGAAGTTATTTCTATAGTAAATAAAATACCGAAAATGTATAATGTTAACCATATTATGTAAGCTGAGTTTATTGTGAACAAGACTATCTGGTATATAACTAAATATTTTTCTCCTCAAACCAAAACTTCACCTGGTGGGCGAAGTTGGTTTTTAATGTATGAGTTAGCACAGAAAGGGTATAAACCAATTGTTATAACTTCAGATTCAAATAACTTAGTTGAATTACCGCTTCTAGATGAACCTGTAAAAATCCAAAATGTAGATGGTGTCACACTGATTTGGCTTAAAACCATCAAGTATAGTGTTGCAAAGTCTATTATGAGAGTTGTTAGCTGGTTACATTTTGAATGGAATGTTTTTAAGTTAAACAAGAGGGGGATAGATAAACCTTCTGTAATAGTAATATCTAGCTTATCCTTGTTAACTATAGTTAATGGCTTATGGCTTAAGCATAAATATAAATGTAGTTTAGTTCTTGAGGTCAGAGACATCTGGCCTCTTACGATAATTGAAGAAGGAGGGTTCAGTAAACACAATCCACTTGTAAAATGTCTATCATTAATAGAACGAATTGGTTACGTTAAAGCTGATGCTATTATTGGTACAATGCCAAATCTTAGTTCACATATTTATAAAACAATAGGTGTTAATAAATCTGTCCACTGTATTCCGATGGGGGTAGCTCAAGAGCACTTAAATGGAGAGGCGTTATTACCACTCGGCTATTACCAAAAGTATTTAAATAGTAATAAATTTAAAATTGTTCATGCCGGAACAATTGGAATTACAAATGCACTTGACACTTTTTTTCAAGCTGCTTTAGTTCTCGAGAATAATAACGAAATTGAATTTATACTTGTAGGAGATGGTGCATTAAAGCAGTACTATATTGAAAAGTATGGAATGTTAACGAATGTTATTTTTGCGCCTAAGGTAGCTCGCAATCAAGTTCAGTCTGTCTTAAAGGAGTGTGACTTGGTTTATTTTTCTGTACATAATTCAAGGGTTTGGGATTATGGCCAATCATTGAATAAGATTGTCGATTACATGCTATCTGGAAAGCCTATTGTAGCTTCGTACTCGGGATATCCATCAATGATCAATGAAGCAGATTGTGGTTCGTTTGTTCCTGCTGAAGATGTCGACTCTTTGGTAATTGAATTTATTAAGTATTCATTATTAGAGCCTAGTGTCGTAGGCGCTATAGGTAAAAGAGGAAGAGATTGGATACTAACAAATAGGTCGTATACTAAGCTCGCGGAAGAATTCTCGGAAGTTGTGTTTAACGTGTAAGTGAAATTAATATGTTGAAACGAATATTTGATTTTATATTGTCTTTCTTTTCTTTAGTTATATGTCTACCAATTTTACTCTACCTTTTCATTAAAGTTCATAAAAGGCTTGGGTCACCAGTTTTTTTTCGTCAAGCTCGTCCTGGTTTAGATGGTGAACCATTTGAAATGATTAAGCTTCGCTCAATGAAAGAACCAGTTGAGTACAAGGGTGATATTTTGTCTGATACAGAGAGGTTGACTGATTTTGGAGTGAAATTAAGGAGTTCTAGCTTAGATGAGTTACCCGAGCTGTGGAATGTACTGAAAGGAGACATGAGTCTTGTTGGCCCACGGCCTTTATTAATGCAGTATTTACCTTTATATAATCACGAACAAGCGCGACGGCATGAAGTGCGACCCGGTATAACTGGTTGGGCTCAAGTTAATGGACGTAATGCAATTTCTTGGGAAGAAAAGTTTAAATTAGATGTTTGGTATGTAGAAAACCAATCTTTTTGGCTAGATATAAAAATACTATGTTTAACTTTAAAGAAAATCATTGTTAAAGAAGGTATTTCTGCTGATGGGCATGCGACAATTGAGCCGTTTAAGGGAACTCCACCATTGAAGGACCGTAAGCAATCATGAAAACCTTGGCTATTTTAGGTGCGAGTGGGCATGGAAAAGTTTTAGCCGATTTAGCCTTGGTATGTGGTTTCGAAAAGATCGATTTTTTTGATGATCGCTCTCCAAAGTTAAACATATTAGAACATTGGGATGTAGTAGGCGATTCACGTACTTTGCTTACCTCTGTTTCAAAGTACTCCGGAGTCATTGTTGCGATTGGACACAATGAAACGCGGCTTCGAAAGCAACTCCTTTTGAAAAATGCTGGTGCAAGAATGGCAACGCTAATTCATCCTACTGCCACAATTAGTCAGTTCGCTGAAATAGGTGAAGGTAGTGTTTTGATGGCTGGTACGGTGGTCAACGCCTTCTGCAAGATTGGAAAATGTAATATTATCAACACCTCTGCGACCGTTGACCATGATTGCAAATTAGGTGATGCTGTTCATATTAGCCCTGGTGTAAATCTGGCTGGTTCGGTCTTAATAGGAGATTGTACTTGGATAGGTATTGGTGCGTGCGTTATACAATCAATTTCAATTGGGTCAAATGTTATAGTTGGTGCAGGTTCTACTGTTATTGACTCATTAAAAGATAAGTCATCAGTAGTTGGTTCCCCTGCAAAGACACCTAAGTCTTCCTTTTAATTTCTCATTTAGGAGTTTCTTTTGCTCAATACAGCTTTTTCTCCTTGGCCTTCTTTTACACAAGAAGAATCTGATGCCGTTAGTCGTGTGATTTTATCTAATAAGGTTAATTATTGGACGGGCACCGAAGTGCGTAACTTTGAACGTGAATTTGCGTCGTGGGTTAGCTGTGATCATGCTATAGCATTAGCTAATGGTACGTTAGCGCTCGATGCGGCGTTAAAGGCAATAGGAGTTAAGGAAGGTGATGAGATCATCACGACTCCTCGTACTTTTTTAGCCTCGGCTTCTTCAATAGTAATAGCAGGCGCCACTCCAGTTTTTGCTGATGTTGACCTCAATAGCCAAAATATCACTACAGAATCGATTCAATCTGCGCTAACCCCAAAAACAAAAGCAATAATTGTTGTTCATTTGGCTGGAATGCCAGCAGAAATGGATCCTATTATGGCTCTGGCTAAAGAGCATAATTTGTTTGTTATTGAGGATTGTGCTCAGGCCCATGGGGCAAGATACAAAGGTCGTTCAGTCGGTACCATTGGACACGTAGGTGCGTGGTCGTTCTGTCAAGATAAGATTATTTCGACAGGTGGCGAAGGTGGCATGGTTACAACGAATGATGAACAGCTGTGGTCCAAGATGTGGTCCTATAAAGATCATGGCAAAAGCTTTGACGCTATTTATAATCGAGAGCACCCTCCGGGCTTTAGATGGTTACATGATAGTTTTGGTACTAATTGGCGTATGACAGAGATGCAGGCCGCTATTGGGCGTATTCAGTTAAATCGTATGAATCATTGGTCAAAAAGGCGACAAGAAAACGCAAAGGCTATAGATGAGGCGGCCTCATACTTCAATCTTGTAAGAACCGTTAAAGTCCCACAATATATGCAGCACGCAGAATACAAGCATTATCTTTTCATTCGGCCTGAGTTCCTGAAAAAGGGCTGGAGCCGGGATCAAATAGTGAATGAAATTGTTAAACTGGGGGTCCCTGCTTATCAAGGCAGTTGTTCTGAAGTCTATTTAGAAAAAGCCTTTGATAATACACCTTGGCGTCCTACAGAACGTTTAAAAAATGCTGTTGAACTTGGACAAACCAGTTTGATGCTTTTAGTACATCCAACTTTGACCGAAACTGAATTAATTAAAACATGTCAAGTGCTAAAGCAGGTACTGCTACAGGCACAAAAATAATTTTATCGTTACTTGTGTCATTCGAGGTTTTTGTTGCTTAATTCAATTATTTATTTGTCACGAACCTGGAAGCGGATCGTTAGTTTACTTGCAGATTCAGTGTTTATTTTTACTGCATTTTGGGCTGCATTTTATACCCGTATGGGAGAGTTAACATCTTTTATAACAGAACTAGATAACTGGTTACTTTTAGGCTCTGTAATACTTGGTACGTTAGCCATTTTTGTACGTAGTGGTTTGTATCGTGCGATCTTACGATATATGAGTATCCACGCAGTAGTGACTATCTGTATATCTGCAGGGCTATCAGCTCTTTTATTAGTCTTAATGTCGTATTACTTCCAAACTTTTCTACCTCGCTCAGTGCCGTTTATTTTTGCCACCTATTTAGTCATATTCTCTGGTGGTTCACGACTATTCATTCGTAACTATATTCACATCCACTTTCAGCAGCAAAAGCAAGCGGTACTGGTATATGGCGCTGGTTCCGCTGGCCGACAGCTGGTCACGCTTATAGGGCAAGGAGCAGATTATCGGATTGTAGGTTTCATCGACGACAACCGTTCACTGCAACATATTACTATTCAAGGGATCCCGGTATATTCACCAGCCTCGCTAGAGCGTGTGGTAATAGGTAATAATATTAAAACCGTCTTGCTTGCTATGCCTTCAGCTAAAAAAGGTCAAAAACGTGTGATTGTAGAGAAATTAGCTGAGTTCCATTTAGAAGTTCTAACTATTCCGAACTTAGATGATGTATTAAGCGGTAACATGCAAATAGATCAGTTTCAGGAGGTATCAATTGGTGATCTTCTAGGACGTGATGCTGTGGCACCACAGCAAGAGTTATTGCAAGCGAATACTACTGATAAAGTCGTCATGGTGACTGGTGCCGGGGGATCGATTGGCTCAGAACTGTGTCGTCAAATCATTCGCCAAAGTCCGAAGGCTATCGTGCTTTTTGAGTTATCTGAATTTAGTTTATATCAGGTTGAACAAGATCTGGTTGCTTTATCTGTTGAGGAATCACTAGCAGTTAATATCATACCATTGTTAGGTTCAGTGCAGCATATGCATCGTTTAGAAATGGTTATGCGAAGTTTTTCCGTCCAAACAGTTTATCATGCAGCAGCTTATAAGCATGTTCCCTTAGTTGAGCATAATGTGATTGAAGGGGTTAGGAATAACGTATTCGGTACTTTTTTTGCGGCCCAAGCTGCTATTAATGCAAACGTTGAGTCTTTTGTGCTTATTTCGACCGATAAAGCTGTTAGACCAACAAATGTAATGGGAACAACTAAACGCATAGCGGAACTTGGCTTGCAAGCTTTAGCTGAACAACAATCTAACTTATACGGTGTTTCTTCTAATCAATATACTCGATTTTGTATGGTTCGCTTTGGTAATGTATTAGGTTCTTCGGGATCTGTAATTCCATTATTTAAGAGGCAAATTGCGGCTGGTGGCCCAATTACTGTGACCCATCAAAAGATAACACGGTATTTTATGACTATTCCTGAAGCCGCGCAGTTGGTTATTCAAGCAGGTGCGATGGGCAAAGGTGGTGATGTGTTTGTGCTTGATATGGGAGAGCCTGTTAAAATTGTCGATTTAGCCAAGAACCTGGTTCACCTGTCAGGATTAGAGTTAAAAGATGTTTCTAATCCTTATGGCGATATTGCGATTAAGTTTACTGGTTTAAGGCCGGGTGAAAAACTATATGAAGAGTTATTGATAGGGGATTATGTGATTCAAACTGCTCATTCGAGAATTATGACTGCAACCGAAAATATGATGCCGTTGAATGAGTATGAAGCGTTGATTGAACATTTAGATATAGCCTGTCATGATTTCGACCATGAACGGATCCGTGAGTTGTTACTAGAGGCCCCAACAGGCTTTAATCCTATTGATGGTATTGGTGACCTAGTGTGGCAACAAAATCAAAAATAGTGACATCTGCATCTGAGGGATCCCCACGAATTTAATAGCACGCTTGTGGATCCCTAATTAAGCCTAGTAGTGATTTTATTGCATCACGCCAATGTGACTTTAGAAGCTTCAACTTCTTATCTCTGTAAGCTCTCAAGCCTATAAACTGGTTAGAGAGTACGTTGCGATGTTTAATTGAGTTTGCTTGGTATTGCCTGTGTTTATCGGCAGATTTGACAGCTAAACTTAGCAGGTACAGCATAAACTGAGATAGACAGGCAATGAGTAGCAATACGCTTAGCCTAATTGCTATTCTAGTACCGCTATTATACATCTTTAGGCCCGTTTTAACATCTCTGAAGCTTTCCTCTATCTGCATTCTCGTTGCGTAGATTTAACGATTATTTTAGCCGTAGCACTTGAATTACAAAGTGATGTTGCGAGTAACCAAGGCTCTTTCTCTCGCTCTGCGCTTGTGCGAGACCGCTTACTCTGTCTAGCTTTATCACCGATTGCAGTTCTATCTTTTCGCCCTTTAGCATTACGTTTAAAATAACTAAATGAGATTGGAAGGCCATCTGCTCACCTAAGAGGTATACGCCGAGCCTCTTGGCTCTGGTGCTTGCTAGAGCGTAAAGGTTTTTAACTGGATACCAATCATGCTTCGAGAGTTTCTTGCAGTGAGTTTTATTTCTAAAGCGCCCTACGTAATCCCAATTAAACGACAAAATTTGCTTAAACCAAGGGATACGAAATCCCGCATCGGTTACGATGATAGGCTTGCAATCATTAGGCAACATCGCCTTTAGTTTCGTCATAAATAATAGTTGGGTCTTTGGCTTCTCTTTCTTATTAAGTGGATGTATTTCTTCGTAGAGTGTCAGTGAGCGGCCTTGAGCAGCTAGGGATGCTCGGATGAGAAAATTCTGTTTACGCTCATCTATATCAGACCAATCTATATGAATTATTGGCTGTTTCATTTTACCCACTAACAGATAAGCCATGCGGGTATAGATGAACTCAATGTCACGATGTAAATTAGCGTTGCTACAAAGCCTATCTACACGCTTAATCTTATGCTTCTCCATTGCTTTACTGTCAATGTCTCGACCAAGGCCTGTGATGGATAAAGAGCCACCGCTCATTGAACTTTCAATTGCTGAAACCAAACTCTGTAGTCGGGTTTGTGCATCAATGGGGTGACAAGGGAGAGGCATTTTGATAAAACTTGTTTCGCATTCATGCCATTTATTCGTGGTAATTTTTGTTTGGCGATAAATTTGATCATCAAATGCCATGAATGTTCCTTTCTTTTTTATCTACCTCATTATTTGCTGAGAACTTTTTGTGGGGATTCGTCAGCATCTGTATATAGTTCAGATTCTTAGTTTTTGGTTTTGCAGGAACGCAATTCAATTTTTATTATTTATTTGTTTAGTCAGTCATCATCATACTTCAAACGAAGTGTGAGCCCTTTATGCTTTATAACTTGATATTGTTTTGTACTGCCTGACTTGAGCTTTTTTAATTGCTAAATGCAGAAACATTCAGTCAATTAGACTCTATCTGTAATGTTAATTTTTATCGTGTCAAATGTTAGTGCTTACTTTGATAGTGTTTAAAATGATATTTTGTTTCAGCTTCTACTGTACTGGTAGTTTTTATAACGTATAATCATGCCAAATTCTGCCTAGATGGTATGTTACTTGAAATTTCAAGTGGCAGTTACCTATTCATTTATTTGACTATTTGGGTGCAATGAATTACGAGAAGCCAATGAAGGCGAATCGTGTCACTTTTGACTAGGAAGGTTTTCCTGGTGCTTGGTTTGAATCTCGGAGAATGCTGGTGTTACTAAAAGTTAAAAAACTCATTATAGCGAGCATAGGTGTTATATGTTTAGTAAGTGGGGCGGCTCAGGCCGTTACCCCTTCACCGCAAATGATAGAACAGTTCAAGACTTTACCTAAAGCAGAACAAGAAAGGTTGGCTAAGCAATATGGGCTCGACCCGGCGATGCTCACCTCTGGTTCACAAACTTCTCAAGAAGGGTTTGAAAATCAGTCAATCATCAACCCTAGAGAAGTGGAAGATGAAAAAGCTAAGGAATTGAAAGAGCAGCAGATCATTGTCGATGAAGTCACTCAGTTCCTGAAAGATCAAAAAGATAAAGATACCAAAAAATTACAGCCATACGGTTATGATCTGTTTGAAGGCGAACCTATGACTTTTGCACCTGTGTCGGATATTCCGGTACCGGGCGAGTATCTGGTTGGCCCTGGTGATAACATCAAGGTTCAACTTTATGGTAAAGAGAATAAAGAGTATGACTTAGTCATCAGTCGTGATGGTAATATTCAGTTTCCTGAACTGGGTCCAATTTCCGTTTCTGGTTTGAAGTTTGAAGACCTACGTAAGACGGTTTCTGCACGCATTAAGCAGCAGATGATCGGGGTAGAGACAAATATCACCATGGGCGAGCTGCGTTCTATCCGCATCTTTATTGCCGGCGATGCTTACAAGCCAGGTTCATATACCGTTTCCAGCCTTTCTACAATTACCCAGGCACTGTTTGTTGCCGGTGGTATTGCTGAGATAGGTTCTCTAAGAAACATCCAGCTAAAACGTAAAGGTAAGCTTTTAGGTACATTAGATCTGTACGATCTGCTGATGCGGGGTGATGCATCGAACGACATGCGTCTGCGCTCTGGCGATGTGGTGTTTATTCCCTCGGTTGGTGGGCTGGTTTCGGTCGACGGTGAAGTGCGCCGTCCGGCTATCTACGAGCTGAAAGGTAAAGAGTCCATGGGTGAAGTTATCGCCATGGCAGGTGGACTTAAAGGTGGCGCCTATCCGAAAAGCAGTAGTATCGAGAGATACAATAAGCAAGGCTTGAAAACGATTAAGAACGTCGACCTGACAACCGATAAAGGCCGAGCAGCTAAAGCTAAATCCGGTGATATCGTTAAAGTCAAAACGGCAACATCGCAATTTGAAGATGCGATTACCGTCCTAGGTGCAGTGGTTCGTCCGGGCAAGTATCAATGGTATCAGGGTCAGAAAATCAGCGATCTGCTTCCATCTATCTGGGGGGATTTCCAGCCTTCAGCCGATCTCGATTACGCCATTATCATCAGAGAGATCAATAAACATGGTGATATCGAAGTACACCAATTTGCACCATCTCAGGCGATTATTGATAAAACAGAAAAGCAAGATCTTGAGCTAAGTCCACGTGACATCGTGATGGTGTTCAACTTCAGTGACGATGCTCAGAATCGTTTTGAGCTCAATAAACTCGTTAGAGAAAGAGTCGAGAAAGTCGTACAGCTGGTCGGTGACAGCTCTTTGTCGAAAGATCTATTCAAAGCAGGCTTTTCGCAGCTGGAAAATCAAAAGTTGAGTAATCGTAGCCAGCTTGGTGGCGTGGTTGTGGCTAAAGAGCAGGTTGAAGATGATGAAGCTCTGGCCATCAAAGGTGAAGTCAACAGGATGATGGCAAACCTGTTTGAAGACCCGGAGCTCATCAAACTCAGTGGTTTGATGAATCGCAGCGAACTGCTTTATCCTATCATCATGAAGCTTAACCACCAGAGCCGTTCGGGTGATGGTGTGCAGGTAGTTGCAATTAAGGGCCAGGTGTATCACGAAGGTATGTATCCACTCGCCGTTAATGCCAGAATTTCAGAGGCAGTTAAAGCGGCGGGCGGCCTGAAAGAGGGGGCTTATACTTCCAGAGCGGAATTGACCCGTACCATTACCGTTTCAGATGGTTCTAGTATTACTCATCAAAATATCCAACTCTTAGCGGCGTTAAATGGCGAGCCAAGCTCAAATTTGCTACTAAAAGGGCGAGATATCCTGACTATCATGACTACTCCTGAGTGGCAGGAGAATAAGTCGGTCGAAATTCGTGGTGAGGTTCGTTTCCCGGGTGTCTATAACATCCGCCGTGGTGAAACGCTTAAAGAAGTGGTAGAGAGAGCGGGCGGCTTTACTAACTTTGCCTATCTACCTTCATCAGTATTTGTACGTGAATCGGTCCGTTTGCAAGAGCAGCTGGAGATTAAAAAGTTAGCCGATCAGCTTCGCAGAGATATCGCTACCCGTGGTGTGTCAAAAGACGGTGACGTGGTTAATTACGCCGATGCTCAGTTGATGTTAACCGATCTCGAAAATATTGAGGCGGTAGGCCGTTTAGTCGTCGATCTTTCAGCCATCTCAATTGGCATCGAACAGGCCGACCTTCAGTTGGAAGACTCTGATGTGCTTTACGTGCCATCAACCAAGCAAACCATCGCAGTTATGGGTGAAGTACAGCATGCTGCGACTCATAGATATAAACAAGGGTTGACATTGGATCAGTATCTGAATATGTCTGGTGGTGTGAGAGAGCGCGCCGATGATGGCAGAACCTATGTTGTGAAAGCGAATGGCTCTGTGATGCTACCTAGCCGTTCTATGTGGTTTAGCAGTGAAGACCGTTTACAGCCGGGTGATACGATTATTGTACCACTGGATACCGAATATAAAGATAACTTAACCCTTTGGACTCAGGTTACCAGTATCATCTATAATACAGCCGTTGCATTTGCTTCTATCTCTAATATTAAATAGAAACAGAAGCCGCTTTGTTTTGAGTTAATTGATAACAGGAAGCTTTCGATTAATTTTTTTTGCAAACATGTTGTACAAAACAAGTATTGCTTGATTATTCAAGTAATGCTTTTTTGTGCTCTGTTTAACGTTTGCTCATTTGTAAGTAGATAGGAAAAGGAACCATGGATTATCTAATCCCCTTGAGTTGTGCATTTTTTGTTTCGTTTATGGCTATTCGTTGGGTTATCCCGGTGGCAGAGAGAGTAGGTTTAGTCGATATCCCTGCCGGGCGGAAACAGCACGACGGTAAGGTGCCATTGATTGGCGGTTTTGCGATTTATCTCAGTGTTCTGACGACCAGCATGATGTTTATTCCCAATAGTCAGGCTCTTAATATCTACCTGGTGTCGGCCTCCTTGCTCCTTTTCATCGGAGTACTAGATGATAAATATGATATTCCGGTCAGGTATCGTTTAGTGGCTCAGGTTATTGTTGCCTCTATGATGATCTTCGGTGCTGGTTTATACCTTAAGGATTTAGGTGATCTGTTAGGCTACGGTATTATCTCATTAAGTTTTGTTGGTATCTTTGTTACGGTTATCGCCGTTATCGGTGCGATTAACGCCTTCAATATGGTCGATGGCATCGATGGCCTTGCTGGTATGCTCAGTCTTATCACCTTTGCCGGGTTGGCTTTCCTGTTGAGCCGTGTTGGCAGCGACTGGTACCTGCTGCCACTCCTGTTTATTGCCGCGCTTGTTGCTTATTTAATGTTTAATTTAGGTTGGCCCACTAAGATACTGAGAAAAGTATTTATGGGTGATGCGGGCAGCATGTTAATTGGTTTGACAGTTGTCTGGTTACTCGTAATTGGCGTCGACGGTGGGGTAGAAGCCTTCAGGCCTGTAACCGCTTTGTATTTGATCGCTATCCCCTTAATGGATATGGCGGCGATTATGTTCAGAAGGATCAATAAAGGGGATTCACCTTTTAAGCCGGACCGTGACCACCTGCATCACATCTTTATGCGAGCAGGCTTTACTCCATTCCAGTCACTGGTCATCATTAGTCTATGTGCTGGTTTATTTACTTTTGTAGGTGTCTTATCTGAACTTTATCAGGTTCCCGAAGCCGTTATGTTTATTGGCTTTATTGTAACGTTTGCTTTATATAGTTATGCAATCCAGCATGCTTGGCAGATTATCTCTAGCTTTAGAAATTTAATGAATCGTACATGATTTTGTATTTAATCGAGGTTTTTATGAAAGTGAAGGGCAACAACATCTCTTTTGTTCGCAGTAAAGGTTTTACGCTGATTGAACTGCTTATAGTGATAGTAATTCTTGGTTTGCTTATGTCTTTAGTTGCCCCTACCATGTTTTCGAAAGTCGGCTCTACGAAAACCAAAACTGCAGCTGTTCAGATGGAGATGATATCTACCGCATTAGACACCTATCGTCTTGATATGGGAGATTACCCATCTACGTT
>Ga0209379_10001810_pt1 | contig 13462 bp, 11 predicted proteins | sample tdDd001_FD_187124 | JGI IMG/M metagenome (GOLD analysis project Ga0209379, IMG submission 187124) | Marine sediment microbial communities from the Atlantic coast under amendment with organic carbon and nitrate - tdDd00.1 (SPAdes)... | ecosystem: Environmental > Aquatic > Marine > Coastal >...
AGCAATACCATTTGTAAACGAGATTCCAGCTGCATTAGAAGCAATAACAGATGAGAATGGGTTTACAGTTGAGAACATTGTACCAATTGATGATCCCATGTAAAGAGCAGCGATACAAACGATTGCATCATAACCTGCTATCATAAATACAGGAACAAGTATTGGATAAAGAGCTATGGTTTCTTCAGCAAGACCAAATGTCGTACCACCACAAGCGATTAAGAACGTAACAATAATAATTAGTAAGTATTCTCTACCGTTAGTCGCACGTGAAAGACTTGCAAAACCAGCATCAAATGCACCACTAGCGTTTAGTACGCCAATAATACCACCAATAATGAATACGAACATAATAATATCAATTGTGTCATAAACACCTGTGATCGGCGCTTGAACTACTTCCATAAATCCTTGAGGATTAGCTTCAAGCTCTTCGTAAGTGTTAGGAAGAGCTACGGCTTTGTAAATACTACCATCCGTAAACTTTTCTACATCTACTTTTACACCCAACTCGTCAAGTGTTGCTTGAGTTGCTTCATGCTCAGAAGTTTCACCAGTTGGTGTTGTTACAACAAACATGTTTGTGCTGTCATCATAAATTAGTTTTGCATAAGAACCCGCTGGAACTGTATGCGTTAGGAATGCTGCTAAGATTAAAACAATAAATAATACCGTGTAAGCTGTTGGAAAACTTCTTTTCTTCTTCTTTGGTTCTGCTTTTGGATTCATTTTCTTTTGTGCTACATTTGTACTCATGATATTCCTCCATTTTAGTAAAATATGAATTATTTCTTTAATAACTTAGTGAAAGCGTTGGCATAAATGTTCATTGCCAATTTCAATTCATCTAGGTTAATAAATTCGTTTGGTTGATGCTCTGTTTCTTTAGTTGTTGGGAATGCTGCGCCGAATGCCACGCAATTGTCCATTGCTCGTGCATACGTAGCACCACCAGATGATACCGGTTGGCTTGTTGTATCGTTTGTTACTTCTACATATGAAGACATTAAGTTATTAACAAGCGGAGCATCTAATGGTGTGTATATTGATCTTAAATAGTCGTTTTCAACCATTTTAAAGCCATACTCATTAGAAATCTGTGTCAACTTCTCCCATACGAATTCCTTAGTTACTGTTACAGGAATTCTAATATCGATATTCAAAATCTCTTGAGATTCATTTAATTCAACTTTACCAACATTGAATTTAAGTGCTCCAGAAACATCGTCATGACATTCGCCGAAAATTGATTTCGCTAATGCATCTTCACCAATCTGCTCTGTAACAAAACGAATTGCTTGTGAATCCCATCCGATTTCCTTAACAGCGGTTAACATACGAGCAACTGCATTGATACCTTTATCTGCATCTTTTGCATGCATGCTCTTTCCGATGACTGTTACTGAGTCTCCGTCCGTTTTATGTTCAAAATCTAATATATCTAATGCATTAATTAATGAAGAACTTTCTTTAGTTGAAATTGTCATAGTTGAAGGTACAGCGTTGTACGCATCTCCACCTTTAAATGTAAGACCACTTTTATTCTCACTAATGAAGTCGACCTGTAAAAGACCTTTTTCAGCAAAAATTAGCGGGAAGCTTGCATCTGGCGTGAATCCGTAATCTGGTGTTCTCTCTTTTTCGACGTATTTAGAAATACTTCTCCAAAGCAACTCTTCATCAATTCCAAAGATAAATCGTACTGTTTTATTGATGGCTTCACCACTATCTACAACAGCCTTAAATGCATAAAGAGCTGCAAGTGTAGGACCTTTGTCGTCTTGTGTGCCACGACCGTAAAGATTGTTATCTTTAATAACTGCTTCAAAAGGACCTGTTGTCCATTTTTCCAAGTCGCCTGCTGGCACCACATCTAAATGACCAAGTACGCCAATCATTTCATCGCCTGTACCATAGTCTGCATAACCATAGTAGCCTTCAGGATCATAGTATGTTTTAAAGCCTAAAGACTCAGCAATGGAAAGGGTTTTCCTTAGTGCGCTATCAATAGGTGCACCGAAAGGAAATTCGCTATCATCCTCAAGATATACACTTGGTATACTAATTAATTCTTTAAGTTCTTTAACAAATTCATCAAATTGCTGATCGATAATATTATAGATTTTATTCACCAAGTTGCCTCCGTTTAGGTATTTGTAATGTTGTACGTTTCTCGTAAACGCTTTTGACAATGAAAATATTATAGGAATTAGTCAAAAATGTTTGTTGTCTAGACTACAAACACTAAGACGTTATATTCACACGAATTAGCTCTTTGTTAACATTCGTTAATGTCTGCAACGTAGGTTTCACAGCTTGATTCTCATAGAAATCTTAATGACATAAAGAAAACTCAGTGAGTAATCTCACTGAGTTTAGATTGGTACATTTGTAAATTCTTTCAATCCTTCACTATCTATTATTACTACTTTTCTATCAATGATTTCTATGAGCCCAAGTTCTTTAAACTTCTTAATCCCATTGGTTACAGTAACTCTATTGAGACCGACTCTATTTGCAACTTCCTCTTGAGTGAATGCAACATCTATGATTTCATTATCAGTGGGGTTTTCTTCCGAGTAGTATAATCTAAGGAAAAAATCAGCCAATCGCCCTGAAGCGTCATTAAATTTATGGTTTGCAAGTTCCAGCATAATAATTCTATACTTTTTTACTATGCTTGTTAAAAAATATTCATACATCTCAGGATAATCCCGTAATTTCTTCTCAACAATCTCTCTACTCACCATAACTAATTTACTACTTTTGACAGTTTTGTTAACAACATAGGTTCTGTCAGTGTCAAAGTAATCGATTTCACCAAAAATGTTGCCTTTTAAAAGTCTATAATAATTGATCATGGTGCCTTTTTTAGAATACATAACCTGATTTAGCTCACCTTCGAGGATCAAATAAATTTGATTATGGTCTGTTGGATCAAGAATAACACCTTTTTCATACCATTCTACTCTACCTTCATTGGCAAAATTCTCAAGAAAAAATTTATCCATCTCTATTTGTGATTTCTGGTCGAACATTCTCTGGTACAAAATATATCACCTATCTTTAATGACGCACTATTAAATAATCTCATCCTTTTGGAGTTTGCGTATTAGCTTTATTATAAAACTTAAAGTATAGAAGTCTCTATCAGTATACTCTTCGATTTTATTAAATCCTTTAATTAAGGTAGCTTCATCAAAGTTATCCAACAATATCATTAAACTTAAAAAGTTTATCTTTCCTTCTCTTGTATCCAGAACTCTTGATTTTTTAACAAACTTATTCTGCATTACTGTTTCAACGGCTGATCTTAATTCATCACTAATTTCTAATTCAGGCATCTCTTTAAATACTTTAATGTTTTCATTATCTAAATCTAGGTTTTTAACACCATCCATGTCAGTAGATAAGAATACTGTATTTACAAACTCAGCGTCTTTAAAGTTAACATCTGTCAACTTTGCAGACTCAAATACCACATTTTCAAACTTTGCACCTGTAAAGTTGCTCTCTTTTAGATTTGTACCAATGAATTCAGTTCCTTTAAATGAACACTCACTAAAATTACAAGTTTTTAAGTGGGCACCACGAAAGCATACAAAATCAAAATTGGATTCATTAAACTTGCAATTATAGCACTTGCTTTTAGTCAAGTTTTGATACATGAAGTTCTTCTTTTTCTTTTCTATATTATTAAAGTTAAAACGGGCACTATTATCTGTACTCTTGAATTTATTTCTATCGCTCTTTTTACCTTTGTAGTCTTTTTTATTCTTATCACTGCTTTTTCCTTTGTAGTTCTTCTTATTATTACTGTTATTCATTAGGACCTCCGCATAAGTACATATATTCAATGAGTTGATATCAATTTAATTTTATGTCTTTGTCATTATATAGTATTCGAAAACACTTATCCATCTTATTTCGATATGATTTTGTAGTCGGAGTTCCATAATAAATTATTTCCTCCTAACAGTAGCTTATTACCCGGATTATTCATATTTGATCTTGAATTGGGTAAAAGAGTAAAAATAAATAATTTAAGGAGATATAATATGGCCAGAACAAACACGCTTCATAACACAAGAAACATTGGCATCATGGCACATATTGATGCAGGAAAAACCACCACAACAGAACGTATTCTCTATTATACAGGTCTAACGCATAAAATGGGTGATGTTCACGATGGCTCAGCTGTAATGGACTGGATGGAACAAGAACAGGACCGGGGCATAACAATCACAGCTGCAGCAACTTCTTGCAACTGGAAAGATACACGAATCAATATAATTGATACCCCTGGACATGTGGATTTTACTGTAGAAGTGGAACGATCCCTTCGGATTCTTGATGGCGCGGTCGTTTTACTTGATGCAAAGGGCGGTGTCGAACCTCAAACTGAAGCAGTCTGGAGACAAGCGAACCACTACCACGTGCCTCGTGTAGCATTTATCAACAAGATGGATATTATCGGCGCTGATTTTGGTAGATCAGTGAAAATGATACGTGAACGTCTCGGTGCAATACCAATCCCGATTCAAATCCCAATGGGCGCTGAAAATGAATTTGAAGGAGTTATTTCCTTGATAGACATGAAGGCCATTTACAATATGGGCGCTTATGGTGAGACTATTGAAATCAAGGATATACCTGTAACCTATAAACAGCAGGCGATTGAACAGAGAATACATCTTGTAGAATCAATTGTTGAATACGATGATGATCTGATGATGAAATATCTTGAAGGTGAAACGATTTCAAAGGATATGCTGAAATCGACACTCAGGTCAGCAACACTTTCTGGACACATTGTTCCAGTACTCTGTGGTGCTGCTTATAGGAACAAAGGGATTCAAATGCTTCTAGATGCAGTCGTAGAGTTGCTTCCCTCTCCCATAGATATTCCTCCAATTACAGGTCATACACCAAAAGGAGATGAAGAGTCCAGAGCTGCTTCAGACGATTACCCCTTCTCCGCTTTGGTTTTCAAAATCATGACGGATCCATACGTCGGAAAACTCTCTTATTTCAGAGTCTATTCTGGAACACTTAAATCTGGAGGCTCAACGCTTAATGCGACAAAAGGAAAAAAGGAAAGGATACTTAAAATCCTTCAATTGCACGCTGATAAAAGAACGGAAATTCCTGCAGTATATACAGGTGATATTGCTGCTGCCATAGGCCTGAAATATACGACAACTGGAGACACACTTTGTGATCAGAATGCTCCTATCATTTTAGAATCTATGGAGTTTCCCGTACCTGTAATCTCCGTAGCAGTAGAACCCAAAACCCCTGGTGATCTCGAAAAAATGATGACTGCTTTAGATAAACTTTCGGAAGAAGACCCTACTTTCCAGACATTCACCCACCCTGAAACTGGTCAGACTATCATTTCAGGTATGGGAGAACTGCATTTGGAAATTATATTAGACCGTATGATTCACGAACACAAAGTACTCGCCAATGTTGGAAAACCACAAGTCTCCTATAAGGAAACCATCTTAAATACAGTAGAAATCGTATTCAAACTATCGAAACAAACTGCTGTTCAAGGCATGCATGGTGAAGTGAAAATCAAGGTCAGCCCAAACGAACGTGGCACAGGACACACATTTTCAAACGCAATCTCTAAAAGTAGTTTGCCAAAGCCATATGTAGAAGCATGTGAGCAAGGCATTGCACAAGCACTTCAGTCAGGCATCATTGCAGGTTATGAAGTTGTAGATGTTCATGTTGAGCTCATTGGCTGCTCATATCATGATGAAGAATCTTCAGAAATCGCTGTTAAAATGGCTGCCTCTATGGCACTGAAGGAAGCTCTCGAAAAAGGGACATCAATCATGCTCGAACCTATTTTCAGAGTGGAAATTACTGTACCAGAGTCTTATGTTGGTGACGTCGTTGGAGATGTCTCCGCCCGCCAAGGTGCTCTTGAAGGAATGGAAATGATTGCAGACGGTCAGTTAATCCGCGCTATGATCCCTCTTTCAAACCTCTTTGGATACGCAACTGACTTACGCTCTAAAACACAGGGGCGTGGTCATTACTCTATGATTTTTGATCATTTCAGTACTGTTTCTCCAAGTGTCTTAAAACGATTCAAAGGATAAACTTCATTAAAAAAGATGCTGAACACCTTCAGCATCTTTTTTTCTATCTATTTATAGACTTATCTGAGTATTGCTCAAACACGTTCAGGACATCAATATGATCTATACTTGTATGATACCTGATCGCTCTCTTATCCAAAACTCTATAGCGTTTTACAATTTTGTGCTTAAGAGTCTTCCAGAACACTTTTCCGCCTAACGTAAAGAATTTGAAATTAGGGCGTTTCATAAAATCGCCTCCGCTTCATTCACAGTTGTCGATTATATAATACTTATACCCCACAGAGGAAAAGAATATTAGATAGAGGGTTTCTATTCAACCTTAAATGTTCTAACAGCTTCCATAAGCTCCCGCGCCTGCCCTGTCAGTCTTTCTGCAGTCTTTGCAACGTCTGCGCAAGCTTTCGCTTCATCCCTAGTCATATGATCGATCTCTTCGACGTTCGAAAGGACCTCTTGGGTTGTTGCAGATTGCTGTAGTGTCAACTCAGTAATATTTCCTGCTGATTCCTCAAGCCTTTCTATTGTCGTTGAAACATCATTGATAGAAATCACCTGTTCCTCAACAGCAGATGCTACTGCAACTGAAATGTCGTTGACTGCATTTATCGCATTCATAATGTCATTACTTGACAGTAATTGCTCATTTGTAGATAAAGCAATTTCACCTATCATTGCTGTCGTTTTGCTGATCGCCTGATAAATACCATCAAAAGCAGTTCCAGTATTTCTAACCATCTTAACGCCAACTTGAACTTTTTGAGCTCCGACTGCTGTTGTTTCCATCGCTAGTGAAACTTCACTTTTAATCTTGCCAATTAAATCACTGATGTCTTTCGTTGATTCACCAGATTTCTCGGCGAGCTTTCCAATAGCGTCAGCGACGACTGCAAATCCTTTACCATAATCGCCAGCTCTGGCTGCTTCTATTGAAGCATTTAAAGATAATAGATTTGTCTGTTCTGCTATATCTGCAATAACTTCCACAATGTCTTCAATATGCATTGCCGCTTTACCTAACGCCTTAATAACTTCTTGAAGTTCTTCCATCGCCTGGTTCACTATTTCAATCTCAGCAATAGTATTTCCAACTGTAATTTTACCTTCAGAAGCAATGGCAACCGTCGCCTTAGCTTCCTCATTTGCCTTCTCGGCATTTAAGGATACAATTTCGGTTGTCTTATTTAACTCATTCAAGGACTCAATGACCTTTGTCATATTCTCTGTAACGCGTTCTGTGTTAACAGCAATCCCATCCGATGCTTTTCCAAGTTTTTTTGATGATTCATTAACATCACCGATATTCTCTGAAATACCATTGAGATCAAGTACTATCTCAGATATGGACTTCACCATCTCGCCCATCGCTTTATTTAGTTCCTTAACCTTCAGAGATTGATTTTGAGCTAAAGCAGCCATCTGCTCAGAAGAGCTGCTGCTTACTTCAGCTGATGATTTAAGTGTCTCTCCTGCCTCAATGACTTTCAAGATGGTTTTTTTATGTGAGTAAACCATTCTATTAAAGCTCATTGCCAGACGCCCAAATTCATCTTCTGTATCTAAATCAGACATCACGGTAAGGTCTCCTGTTTCAGCAACGCCGAGCAGAGAAACAAACTTAACGATTGGACCTTTAAACGTCTTGGTCAAATAGATGCCCATTGAAATAGCTATCATGATTAATACAAGAAATATGACACGTATAGAGTTCCTTAAATCAATTAATTCACCCTTTACAATTACAGCGACTTCCTCATTCAGTTCTTCGAATAGATAGATCAATGACTCCATTTCCGCTCGATTCTTTCTTAGCAATCCGGACTCATCATCTCTACCAATAACTTCATCTAGCTTAATCATTGTATTGAATTGATCTATGTAACTGTTCATTTGCTCATTCATTTGTGCCTTGACTGCAATATCCATAGGAGAATTCTCAAGTAATTTCACAAAATCCGAAGCTTGTTCTTTTAAAAGGTCAGCATACTCTATTTCCTTTCTCAGAAGATAATCTTTTTCTGATCTTCTTATTTGAAGCAGCGAAATCATGAGATTATCACTTTCTGGTAATGCACTTAAGTGTTCTTCAACTCGGTGAACCTCACTTCGCATACTTCCAATGATTCCGTAATTCTTATGTCCTCGTTTCCTAATTTTTTCAACCAATAGCATTAGATTGTCATAGTACTTACTTGAAGCCGCTTCTATTTCTTCAAGAACCCTGTGGCTTTTTTCATTTTCAATTATCAATTCATCTTTCATGATTGACGAAAGTATATCACCCAGAGTTGAGTATGCATCTTCAAATTCACTACGTCTTTCATCTTTCTCAATTTCGAAGAAATCTTCATTGAACCTGATGCTGCTTACAATTTCCTCTTCGATTTCCTTAAGTTTATAGGCTTGTATCGTCATTTTTTCGCTCGATGAAGTCAGCACATTCTCTTCGTTTATTAATCTGTCATTTAATAAGTATATTCTAAATCCGAGTACGGCGAGGATAGATGCACATATTGTTACGGAAACAAATATTTTTGTTTGAGCTTTCCAGTTCTTATATCTCATATGGATCAACCTTTCCATCTGTTTTTAACTACCTCATCTATACCCGAATTTTATACTTGTCACCGTGTATACTCACACTTACTTGTAGTAAGGTTCAACGTGCCTATTTAAACAGTAAAAAGCGACCACCCATTAAGATAGTCGCTCGTAACTCATCACAGATCTTGTCAATATTCTGCTCTGATTCTGGTTTTGTAGACCCAACCTTTGTTAGCTATTTCAAATACTTAAAAAGCTTCACCATATCAATTGATTTGCCCCAGTTTTTCTTAGAATTGTTGATAATGATATCACTCCATGTAAGAAGTTCTTCATATTCCTCATTGTATTTTTGGAGTCGAAGATCACACTCTCCTTGACCGCGCTGTGCCAATCTTTCTTTACATTCATCATATGAAGCAGCCACGCCAACAATAAGCACCTTATCAAACAAATTGTCTTTTAAGACTTTGGCTCCATGTGCATCAATCACAAGTGAGGCAGTCCTATTTTCATCAATGACCTCTTGTATCGATTTTATTTCAGTACTATAGTAAAAACCATAATACTCAGTGCACTGGAGTGATAATCCTTGTTCGAACATGTTAATGATTTTTTCTTTATCTGAAAAATGGTATGTTACACCATCTATTTCGCCACTTCTTGGTGGTCTTGATGTATGGGTTACAATCTTATCCAGCCCAAGATGTTTTTGCAGTGTTGTTTTACCAGAAGCACTTGGACCTATAAAGGCAATTATGTTATACAAAATATACAACTCCAATCCGTCGGTAAATTATGAAAAATTTAATTTTGCAATATACTTATTATATCCTATTGTGTAAAAAATACGCGATAGAGGTATATAATAAAAAACTGAGTAATTTATTTAATGAGACGGAGGCTATCATGAACGAACATAATGATATAAAGGTAATCTGCGGGGCACTCGTAGTGGATGGCGATTCACTTGTTATCGTTCAAGAAGCAAAAGAACATTGCCGAGGCAAATGGAATCTGCCAGCTGGTCATGCTCATTCTAATGAAGACTTGCTTACAGCAGCAGTTCGAGAAGTAAAAGAAGAAACAAATCTAGATATCAAACTCGATGGATTAGTCGGTATTTATCAGCATTTGAGTTCCTCAGGTGTGAATTATGTTAAATTCATTTTTAAGGGAACGCCTATTTCAGGAAATCTTAAATTTCCTGAGAATGAAATACTCGATGCAAAATGGATCACTTTTGATGAGTTTCTGTCGATGCCTTTAACTGAACTAAGAATCGAAGAATTGAGAACGATGGTTATGGATTATATGAATCGAGGTGTTTGGGATCTGGGAATAATCAGGCCCTGAACTATACACTTAGAACCTCCACACCTACTCCTTTTTCAAGTAAAGTGCACCATCTGAAACGATAGTTGGTTCTCATTATTAGGGGTGCATATAAGCACTTCACTTTTTACGATTTTTTAGCTGTTTTGCAATCCTGCTTACTTTTTCTTCATGGAAATCCATCTGTACATCCCTCCTGATTATGAACCTACTTTCTATCTCAATTTATTTCTATTCAAATTATCGCGAAATCCAACTTCTGTACCGCTTATAATTCGACTAATATTTATTTTATGCTTCCATAGAATCACAATTAATAAAAGAAAAGTCACTATAATGATATCCGCAGTTAAATTATAAAATAAACCTACAACAAACACACAATATACATAGTAATTGTTCCTAAGGCAATATAGTTAGTTGTTAATGTAATTGCGATAATCATTGCAATATTAAGCAAACCAAACACTGGATTGATTGCTAATAAGGCGCCTACAAAAGAAGCACAACCTTTTCCTCCTCTAAAGCCAAGGACCACAGGAAAGACGTGCCCTATTATTACCATTGATCCTGCCAAAATCTTTAGATCTACGTTACCTGGATACAGTAAGTTGATAAACAAAACAGCAAAGAAACCCTTTAGAATATCAATGATTGCAACAAACAGGCCATAGCGCCATCCCAAAACGGTCGTTACATTTGATGCACCGGCGTTGGATGTTCCATGATTACGGATATCTATGCCACCTACTATCTTCCCTACTGCATAAGCTGATTGAATACAACCAAAGGAATATCCGATTATCATTACGAGTAGTTTTTCAAGCATATTATTCTCACTCCTAAATCAGGATTCCTGAGTTAATGACAAGATGTTACTAATTTGATAATACCCTTATTCAAGTACTTACCTTACATATGTATTTCCAACATTATTGAATATTGATAATTGGTCACGTAACTTTCAACTTAACACCTACCTTTCTCGGTATAAAGAGCAAAATTGGTTATATAGTATATAGGCGATTATTTGTGAACCCTTAAATATTATTGTGATGACAATCTGGTTCATCCTGTGCTAAAAAGATCACTTGAAAGTATAATTATTAATGAGTAATGGAGGTCGTTATGGAAAGTGTAATTAGAGATATTAATTTGGCTGAAAGCGGTCGCAAGAAAATCGAATGGGCAAAGAGGAATATGCCATTACTACAAAGTATTGAAAAAGAATTCAAAGAAACAAAGCCTTTTAAAGGAATCAAAATAGCGCTGTCAATTCATCTGGAAGCCAAGACAGCGTACTTATGTAAAGTCTTATTAGCAGGAGGCGCGGACATGTCCATTACGGGCAGCAACCCTCTCTCCACACAGGATGATGTTGCTGCCGCATTGGTAGCTGATGGCCTCAGAGTATTTGCTTGGTACAATGCAACTGCTGATGAGTACAAAAATCACATACGAAAATCTGTCTCAAACGGTCCGAACATAATTATTGACGACGGCGGAGACCTAGTTAACATGATCCACGAAGAGTTTCCTCATTATATAGATAACATCATTGGCGGGTGCGAAGAGACAACAACAGGAATCATCAGACTTGTATCGATGGCGAAAGACGGAGATCTCAAATTCCCTATGATTTCAGTTAATGATGCAAGGTGTAAGTATCTCTTTGACAATAGATACGGCACAGGGCAATCGGTCTGGGACGGCATCAACAGGACAACCAATCTGATTGTTGCTGGCAAGAACGTTGTTGTAGCAGGATATGGGTGGTGCGGCAAAGGTGTCGCCTTGAGGGCAAAGGGATTTGGAGCCCATGTTATCATCACTGAAATTGACCCCGTGAAGGCTTTGGAGGCATGCATGGATGGCTTTAGAGTCATGCCAATGAACGAAGCTGCAAAGGAAGGTGATATTTTTATAACAGTAACCGGCTGCAATAAAGTAATATCTGAGAAAGATTTCAATGTCATGAAAGACGGAGTTATATTGTGCAATGCAGGTCATTTCAATGTGGAAGTTGATGTTGAGAGCCTCGAAAAAACAGCGATTAATAAAATTCCTCAAAAGAAGAACATCATGGGATATCAGTTGCCTAATGGAAATTGGGTCTACCTTCTTGGCGAAGGAAGACTAGTGAATTTGGCAGCTGGTGATGGTCATCCTGTAGAGATAATGGATATGAGCTTCGCTATTCAAGCACTTAGTGCTGAACATCTAGTAAGGAACAAAGGCAAGTATGATAATAAAGTAATTCCAGTGCCTAACGATATTGATGAAAAGGTAGCTTCAAGGAAGTTGAGTTTCTGGGATCTTGAGATTGATGAGCTTACGGAAGATCAATGCAAGTACTTGAGCAGCTGGAAGGTTTAATATGACTTTGATAATCCTAGTTCATCACACAAAAGAGCCAATAAGGTTTTATTATCTTATTGGCTTTTTAAAATCATTCCATCATTGATTTTTAGCTAGTAATTTATCTAACATTTGCCTCATTTCAATTTCAATCGGAGTTCCATAATAGATTATTTCTTCACCATTGATAAATATTCCATTCATAATTCCGTGTTCGAGGAATACAGCTCTGTCAAAGGTATTATAGTCATTCAAAATGACATCTGTATATTCACGTGCAACTTCTCGCGCTTTATCACTGAGAATATTGCTGCTTGTACACCAACCATTATTAAAAACCGAAACGACAATTTTTCCCTCGGTTAATTGAATGGGTTTTCTTCTTATGAATCCAGGCTTTACCACATCTTCAAATGGCATCCAAACGAGTCCTGTATATGACAACTTCTCAACCAACTCGAATCCATGGCGTTGGTACCATTCAACTGTCTCGAGTCCATTGTATTCAGTCCCCCACGCAGCCAATGCGTCAAAACCTGACTCTTTTGCATACTGAATTGCTTTGTTTAATAATGCTGTTCCATAACCTTGTTTCTGTTTATTGCCGAAAGCTTCATCATAAAAATTAACCAATAAACATTGTATAAATGCAATATTGTGCCCTGAGCAGTTTGAATATTCAATGGGGATGATCTGAACCATTCCAACAACATTCTCGTCTTCATCTTTCGCAAGATATACTTTAACTTTATCACCCATATCGTTTAACCATTTCTCTTTTCGAGAGTCATGATTGGTTCTCCAAACTTTGAGGCATTTCAGAAATGCAGATTTATCGCGTTCTGAGTTGCTTAATTCGTATATCATAGTCTGCCTTTCATGATTTATATCGCATCTTTTATAAGCAATTTGAATTCATTTCCCTCATGTTTAAATCCAAACTTATCAAGTGTTTTTAATGAACCGTGATTATCTGTTCTTACCAATGCACTTATGAATTCAAGGTTTAGTGTTTTACTGTGCTGAACTGCTTTTTTTACTAATTCTGTTGCAATACCCTTATTTCTATAGTCTGGACTTACTGCTAATAAGTCAATCCACATTGC
>Ga0209379_10001812_pt1 | contig 13458 bp, 9 predicted proteins | sample tdDd001_FD_187124 | JGI IMG/M metagenome (GOLD analysis project Ga0209379, IMG submission 187124) | Marine sediment microbial communities from the Atlantic coast under amendment with organic carbon and nitrate - tdDd00.1 (SPAdes)... | ecosystem: Environmental > Aquatic > Marine > Coastal >...
TTGAAAATTTAAAATGTCAGCATTTGAGAAGCCTGTAATTGAATCGATCAATTTATTGATGTGCAAATCGACTTCTAAAATATTAGTCTTAGGGTTTAGTTTTGGACTTTGACTTGATTTTGTAGTTCCTTCTTTTTCTCGAATCAGTTTTTTGAAATCTTTCTGACTCAATTCATCTAATTTATTCTCGATGTCATCGGCCGTAAGTTGATGAAGGATGACTTGCTCGTGAAAATAATCGGTCAGCTTATATGAATTCGATTTGTAAAACTTGACAGCCGCTATTTTTACGGTTTTGTTAATTGGTGCTTTGGGTGTGAAGTCGCCCGCTTGGTAATACAAGATCTGGAAATGAAAAGCACTTATTTTTCCAAGATCTTTCTGGTCGAATTCGCTTAGTAATATTTTTGAATTTGGATCAATATTACCTGTTGTGATCCCTTCAAATTTTTCACCATTCTGATTAAAGAAATTGTAAAGAAGAATCGAATTGGTATCGTTTATAAGATAGAGTTCCAATGGGCTAGATGTAATTTCATATCCGGCTCGGGGCACAAAAGCAAAATAAATATCTTCCTTTTGAACTTTAAGTGGCTCACTTTTTACCGTTGATGTCACCTTCTTGTTTGTTGAGAGGCTGTGAGAAGCTGATGAGTTGCCTTCGGATTGTGATTCAATAACAACTAAATCTTTTTTAAGAGTAGGAATTTCGAAATCATCATCTTCGTTAAGAACCATTACAGTTTTAGCATCGATAATACGAGTAACTCTTCCGCCACCGGTCTCACTTAGAAATTTGACTTTATCTCCAATGTTTATTTGCATGTGCTATCTGTTTTGTTGCCTTCAGATCTTAAGTCTTTGAAAAATAATATCCCGAATGAATGGAATCTGAGGCATTGTTTTATAATACGAACAAAGTTAACTATTTTTGCACACCAATTCTATTCTCCAACTAAGGAGAATGGTTTGTTGAGTAATATTTACAGGAGAGATGGAAATAAGAACAAAAGATAGTGTGATGAATCCACAGTGCATTCAGATATCAGATTTTACATATAATTTACCAGACGAAAAAATTGCCAAATATCCATTAGGCAATCGTGAAGAGTCAAAATTGCTGGTATACAAGAATAATGAAATCAAAGAAAAAGGGTTTCAAAATTTGCCGGAAGAAATAGCAGAGGGTACAACAATGGTTTTTAATAATACCAAAGTGATTCAGGCTAGATTGATTTTTTATAAAGAGACGGGAGCACGTGTTGAGATTTTTTGTTTAGAACCTTTAAGTCCAGCGGATTATAATTTAGCTTTTCAAGCACAAGGGGTTTGTACATGGAAGTGTATTATTGGGAATTTACGTAAATGGAAGTCTGGTGTTCTTAAAATGAGTTTTATGTTCGAAGGCAAGGAAGAATTTCTTTGTGCTGAACATGTGGAGAATTTAGACGGTGCCCATGAAATTAAATTCACCTGGGAGAACCAAACATTAAGCTTTAGCGAAGTTCTTGAACTAACAGGTAAAATTCCAATTCCTCCTTATTTGAATCGCGACACTGAAAATACAGACTTAACTCGTTACCAGACAGTTTACTCAAAGCATGAAGGGTCAGTAGCAGCGCCTACCGCGGGTTTGCATTTTACTGATACAGTGTTTAATCGACTGGATGATAATGGTGTGAAAAGAGCTGAATTAACCCTTCATGTTGGTGCCGGGACTTTTAAACCAGTAAAAGCAGAGCAAATTGGCGATCACGAGATGCACACCGAACATATTCAGGTGAATGTGTCGAGTTTGCAGCAAGTGTTGGATGCAGAGAATGGTATTGTTGCTGTTGGTACAACATCAGTGCGAACTCTCGAAAGTTTATACTGGCTTGGTGTTAAAATACTATCGGGAAAAGAGAATCCATATTTACTTGAACAATGGGATGCTTATACGCTTAATGGAATTTATACACGAGTAGAGGCTTATCAAGCGATTATTGATTTTATGAAAAATGAAAATCTAAGTTTATTTAATGCTGCTACTCAAATTATTATTGCACCGGGTTACGATTTTAAAGTAATCTCAGGTTTAGTGACTAATTTTCACCAGCCTCAGAGTACTTTGCTCTTATTAATTTCAGCTTTAGTGGGAGATAGATGGCGCGATATTTATGATTATGCTTTGAATAATGAGTTTCGATTTTTGAGTTATGGCGATAGTTCTTTATTGATGAAGTCTTAATTAAAGATATATTAATAGATTTTATTATATTTATTACCGATAAGAGCTTTTGCTTTTATTGTTAGAGTATAAAACTCTAGATTTATTATCTAAAAAAAGGAATACATCATTTATGAGAAACCTCCTCTATATAGTAGCTTGTTTACTTATATCGATTATTGTCGGCTTACTTTCTCCTCTGATTTCACCAGAATTATTTAATTTAGTTAAACTTGATAATAGTAAGGAAATAGAGTACACTGAAGTTGTTGAAATTGAACCTGAAGAGGAAGCTAATATTGTTGCAAATCCCAAAGAAAAAGTAGCTGAAAAACTTGAAGTAGTTCAAGAAGTTAAGACTATTGCTGATGAAAAAGTTGAGGATGATAATTATGTAGAGGAATTGCCTCCTGAAACTCTTTTTCGAATCAACAGGTATGGTAAGTGGGAATTTTGGAATTATTACCGGGATGTGAGTCGGATGAAGTTCTCAAAGAAAATGAGAAACTTATATGAAGAAACATATGGTATAAAGAATAAGAAAGATCCTAAGTTTAAATATTCGATACACGTTTTTGCAAGTCAAAAGACAACGCGTATTAGTCAGCTTAAATTAACAGGAGTGTACGAGAATTTTGACAAGGATGAGAGTCTTTATCGATATTTTTACCGTAGCTACGATAATTATTGGGTTTGTCGTAGAGAGTTGAGAGATATTCGCTCTAAAGGCTTTCCTGATGCTTATATTGTGAAATTATAAACAGAATTAGTTGTAGAAGTTAAAATATAAGAGACAAAAAAAAGAGTAGCAATTTGCTACTCTTTTTTTTTGATTATTGATCTTTAGATCTTGGATGACAATTTTTAATTGTTTCCTTCAAATAATCTCTATCTAAGTGTGTATAGATTTCAGTTGTTAAAATAGACTCATGTCCTAACATCTCCTGAACCGCTCTTAAGTCAGCACCACCTTCTACCAAGTGAGAAGCAAACGAGTGACGGAAAGTATGTGGAGAAACATTCTTGGTTAATCCAACTTTCTTTGAAAGGTTCTTAATGATCGTGAAAATCATAACTCGAGAAAGTTTACGACCTCTACGGTTAAGGAATAAAATATCCTCGCTATCCTTATCGATGTTTAATTTACCTCTGTAGTTCTTTAGGTAAAGTTTGATTTCTTTTTTAGCTCTTTTTCCGATTGGAATTAAACGTTCTTTGTTTCCTTTTCCATGGATTTTAATGAAACCCATTCTAAAATGAAGGTTAGAAACTCTAAGATCGATCAATTCAGAAACGCGAAGTCCACAAGAATAAAGTGTTTCAAGTATTGCTCTGTTTCTTTGTCCTTCAGATTTGTTTGTATCAACAGCCTTTACCAGGACGTCAATTTCATCAACCGTTAATGTGTGAGGAAGCTTACGTCCAATTTTTGGAGCTTCCAACAAAGCTGTTGGGTTTCTATCAATAACTTCTTCAAGTAATAGATATTTGAAATAAGCTTTGATTCCGGAAATAACACGAGCTTGAGTTCTAGGGCTTGTACCTGCGTCATTAATCCAGGTAACAAAATCCTTAAGGTCTTGTAAAACAACCTCAACAGGGGCTACAGTTCTGCCTTGCTCCTTGAAAAAAGTTGTTAATTTAGTGATGTCATTGATGTAAGCATCAATAGAATTCTTTGATAAAGACTTTTCCAATGTGAGATAAGTCTTGAAATTCTCAATTGTTGTTGTCCAATTCATTTCAATTAATTTTAAGTATGTAGTTTAGTTGTAATTGTTAATCAAATCTATTTTACTAGATTTGCTTTAACGATAGCAATATACGTACTTTTATGATAATATTACAAAACATTATATGAATTTATTACGTAAGGTTTGTTAAAATCGGATAAGAACTCTATGTTAAACTAAAGTGAAATTTTGACGAAATGAAAATTTTAATCCTAAATGGCCCCAATCTCAACTTATTAGGGACCAGAGAAAAATCAATTTATGGGGCAGAAAGTTTCGATCAATATTTCGAAAAACTGAAGCACATATTTCCCGATTTTACTTTGGAATATTTTCAATCAAACATTGAGGGTGAGCTCATTAATAAAATTCATGAGCTTAGATTTCTATTCGATGGTATTGTTTTGAATGCGGCGGCTTACACGCATACTTCCGTTGCTATTAGAGATGCAATTGCGGCTGTTGATCTCCCGGTCATCGAAGTCCATATTTCAAATGTACATAAAAGAGAAGCCTTTAGACACACAAGTCTAATTAGTGCAAGTTGTGTTGGTGTTATCGCGGGATTTGGTTTGGATTCATATCGATTAGGACTAGAAGCCCTTTCAAAAATTATTGAAAATAAATAAGATTTTTTGACAAAGGCTAAAATTTCTTTTGATTAAGAGAAATGCCCTTGGCTCTTTTTTGGTATTTATCAAAATTGACGAATTAATGTTTTGGATAGATTAAAATCAGATTCAAGAAAAAAAACGTTAATTACAGCTGAGTTATTTAGACCTGTTCCATTTATTCGTTCGCAAACGTTTTACAAAGCCCCTCCGCCTTAATATTCTTCATTAGGGTGGTTAATACCTTCAAAAATATATACTTTAGTTTTTGAAGAGGAAATCTGATGTTCTATTTTGAAGGATTATTTATCTTTTGTGTTAAAAAAACACATCACTCAGAGTGAATCTGAAATTACTATATTCCTATTTGATTGCATTGATATGATTAAGAAATTGTCGTGCTTTTGTTAAAAATAATAGGGTGTTATAGAAAATTTTCACGTGTTTATGCTAGTTTGTTTCTATTTTAGAAATATGAGCTTTGTTAAAGGATTTATTTATCTTTTATAGCTTGATTTAAAGTAGAGAATCTATGCTATTAAAACACTTTTCTTCTTTTCATAAATTTGTTATTCATGCTGTTATCAGTATATGTTCAGTCTATATTAAAGCTTAAATTATGAAAAAAGGTACCAAAATCATTGCTACAATTTCTGATAAGAAATGCGATGTTGAATTCTTAACTGAACTCTTTGAAGAGGGTATGAATGTCGTTCGTTTGAATACGGCTCATCAGTCTCACGCTGATGCACAGAAGGTGATTGATAATGTGCGAAAGGTTTCAGATAAAATTGCCTTATTGATTGATACAAAGGGACCAGAAATAAGAACGACTGGCATTCAGGAAAGTTTTTTCCTTTCTAAGGGAAGTCAGGTGAAGATTATCGGATCAAATTCTGATTTTTCTGACGAAAATACCTTCGCTGTTAATTATGAGTTCTTTGTTCAGGATATTAAAATAGGGAATAGAATTCTAATTGATGATGGTGATTTGGAACTTTTAGTCATTGATAAAACGGAATCATACTTGTTGGTAGAGGCTCAAAACGAAGGCTATCTTAAAGATCGTAAAAGTGTAAATATCCCTGGAGTTTCTATCAACTTACCTTCTTTGAGTGATAAGGATAGAGAATTTATTCAGTTCGCTATGGATCAGGATATCGATTTTATAGCTCACTCTTTCGTACGTAAAAAAGAGGATGTATTGGAAATCCAGAAGATTCTTGATGCAAGAGATTCAAAGATTAAGATAATTGCTAAAATTGAGAATCAAGAAGGTGTAGATAATATCGATGAAATCTTAGAATATGTATATGGTGTCATGGTTGCACGAGGTGATTTGGCCATTGAAATTCCTGCTGCTAAAATTCCTGTGATACAACGAAGAATTGTCCGAAAATGTATCGATGCTAAAAAATCGGTGATTATTGCAACTCAAATGTTGCACTCGATGATAGAAAATCCTCGCCCAACTCGTGCAGAGGTGAGCGATATTGCCAATGCTATTTATAATAGAACTGATGCCATCATGTTAAGTGGTGAAACAGCATATGGTGATTACCCGGTTGAGGCTGTAAAAGTTATGACTGAAGTTGCCCAAGAAGTAGAAAAGGAGTTGGAGCCAGATAAATTAAAACGTGAACCACGACATAAGGAAGTGACTTCAGTTTTGGCACGTTCAGCTGTTAATGCTTCTCAATTTCTTCCTGCGAAAGCTATTGTAACTGATACACTTACTGGTCGAACAGGACGTTATTTGTCAGCGTATAGGGGAACGGTTCCGGTATATGCACAATGTTATTCGAAACGTGTGATGAGAGAGCTGGCTTTATCTTATGGGGTTGAAGCAGACTACAAAGAAATATTGGCCAGTCGTGATGAGTATGTGAAGCAATCGGTGTTAAGCTTGATGGGGAAAGGTTATTTTACAAGTGAAGATTCCGTGATCATATTAGGTGGTAGTTTTGGACCATCAAAGGGGGTAAGTTTTATGGAAATTTCCAATGTTTATCAACTAACACATAAAGTTTAGTCGATTTTCAAATTCGTATATAAAACAAATGCTCATATCTGATTGGATATGAGCATTTGTTTTTTTGTCGTGAGCCTTACTTTGGCATCAGGATAACCTTCATTTCGCAACGTTGGCAATTAAATTCCAAACTGTATTTTCTATTATTATCCACAAGGTATAAAGGACCCGGCTTTTCACCAATTGTCTTCACGAGTTTTGGACATTTTCCAAATTCATAACGAAGGCAGTGTTTGGTTACCATAAGCGTTTTACCATCGAAATTTTTCTGAAGTTCGAAAGCTTTTTCAATATCATTAACCCCGCATTTCTTATAAAAGTCTTCGGCTTTACAATTACTCACATTGCCCATATAGGTAATCTTATCCGAATAATATTTGGGATGAGAAATTAGAGGTCGGGTTTCTTCCTTTTTTGCAAACTCAATTCGTGTTTGAGTTAAATCTTCAAGTGTCTTTCTTCGAAGCTCATTCAATAATTTAGCTTGAATGAATGGGGTATTATTCAAATTTAATTGAATAGATGAAAGTTCATAAATAGAATCACCCAGCTTTGATAGTTGTTTTTCAATATTATTTTTAGCCATATCCTCATTCTTGGCCAGTTCGAATATTTCATCTAAACTGTTTGAAGCGGATATGCCATTTTCATCGGTGATATGTATGAAATATTGTTCACCTAATTGTTCAAAAAGAATGTCTATTGAGATTTTACGAATGCTTTTATCTTGCTTTAATTCTTTGGCAAACTCATGATCATTATTTCGATAAAGGGTTACACCATCGCAAACCATGCTCATATCGTTTGGATAAATCTTATCACCTTTAACGCCATTCACTTGTATCCCTTTTAGTAGTTTGTTTTTATTGAAAAAACACAAGCCATCACCATTGTGTATTGAATATTTGCTTTTAACCAGAAAATGATCTTTTCGTATGGCGATGATTTTTCCAATTTCCTTACCCAAGGCTTTTGGAGAGAAGAAATTTGCAATTTCAGGCACTCTTCCTTTGAAGAAATAGGGCGTAAAACCACGATTGAAAGTTCTTTCGGGGTCAGCTTTGAAGTTGACTTGAGTACAACCCGACGAAGCTCTTTCAAGCTCCTTATTTTGCTTTATAGTTTGATCTAACTCTTGACTGTAATGGCTGGTTATGTTTTTGATATATGAAATGTCCTTTAATCGACCTTCAATTTTAAGAGAGCAAATACCTGCATCTACAATGTCATTTATTTCATTGGAAAGGTTCAAATCTTTAAGAGAAAGAAGGTGCTTATCTTTAGCTAATACATTGCCTTCGGCATCTTCTAAATCGTATCTCATACGACAGGCCTGGCTACATTCACCACGATTTGCTGATCGCCCCGTTATGGCATGAGAAAAATAACATTGACCACTTAAACAAACGCAAAGTGCACCATTAACAAAGTACTCCAAATCAACATTTGTGTTGGCTCTAATCTCTTTAATTTGATCTAATGATAGTTCTCTGGCTAAAATGATACGCTTAAAACCAGCTTTTTCAAGAAATTGAATGCGTTCTAAATCAAAATTATGAGTTTGTGTACTGGCATGTAATTCTATAGGTGGTAAATCCATTTCCAGAATACCCATATCCTGAACAATCAATGCATCTGCGCCTAACTTATAAAGTTTATGTATTAGTTCTTCAGCTTCTTTTAGTTCATTATCATATAAGATGGTGTTCATTGTAATGAATACCTTGGCCCAGTATTGGTGAGCATATTTAATTAGTTCACCAATATCTTCTAAAGTATTGCCTACGGCAGCACGTGCTCCAAATTTTGGAGCGCCTATATAAACAGCATCTGCGCCGTAGTTGATGGCTGCAATTCCTGTTTCCAGATTCTTAGCCGGAGCTAAAAGTTCGATTTTACGCATTTGTTTCAATTTGTTTGCGAATATAAGCTTTTAAAGCTGATATTTTGTTTGTGAGCTTAGCTACTCCAAAAAAAGGTGATCTGGCTTTCTCTTTTATATGAAATCCTCACTCAAAGTCATATTGACACTTTATTGAATTGTCTCAAACATGGTTCAAATCAAGGGATTATCACATCTGAGTATTCTCTCATTAGATTTAATTCAAGAAGTCACTTTTTTTTCTAAATTTATGATCTCTAACGCAAAGGTTTTCGATAATCTGAAAATATCATTTTATGATCTATGATTACCTTTATTGTTACGTATAAATTAACGAATTAAATCATACCTATTACTTATACAACACACATCTTATGAATTTTTCTTATCTGATTTATGAAGAAAGGGATGAGGTTGGTATTCTGACTCTGAACCGTCCGAACGCCTTAAACGCTCTTAATAATGAAGTCTTTGACGAATTACAGTCTTTTATAGATTCGTTTAAACAGTCAATTAATGTTAGAGTTTTAATTATAACTGGAGCAGGAAAAGCTTTTGTTGCTGGTGCTGATATTAAAGCTTTTCAAGATATGACTGTTCAGGAAGGCTATGATTTTTCTGAGAAAGGAAAGTCTGTCTTTAGAAATATTGCTCAATTACCTATTCCTGTTATTGCAGCGATTAATGGTTTTGCACTTGGAGGAGGTTTAGAGTTAGCTTTAGCCTGTGATATTCGTGTAGCCAATAAGGATACTCGATTGGGATTACCGGAATCGTCTTTAGGATTAATTCCAGGTTTTAATGGTACAGTTGAGGCATTAAAGCAAGTTGGTTTAGGTCATGCGATGTATCTTATGATGACGGCTGGTGGTGTTAAAGCGACTGAAGCCTATGACTTGGGATTGGTTCAAAAATTGACTGAGGCTGACCAGGTTCTTGATCAAGCTATTGATATGGCTAAGAAGATCGCTAAGAATAGTCCGAATGCACTTCGTTTATTAAAGACCGTTTTGCGTGAGGGTAAGGAGATGAACCGAAAAGATGCAGAAGCAATGGAATCTAAAGAATTTGGGAATCTATTTCAAGCTGATCAAACTGAACGAATTGAAGGCGTTAACGCATTTATAGAGAAACGTAAAGCAAACTGGAAATAATCACAGGATTTATTGATTTGAAATTGTAAATTCAATATCTGAAATCCAAAATCAAAAATAACAAAATGAACTACGTAAATAAATACACAAACATAAGTTTATTAGGTGCTGCTGGTAAAATGGGTAGCGGTATCATGGCTCTTTTAGCATTCGAAATTGGAAAACTTAAAATCGGAGCTAAACGCGAAGAGAATTTTACTATTAATGCGATTGATGTTTCTCCTGAAGCTTTAGAAGGCCTATTGAAGTATTTAAAATCACAACTTTTAAAATCAGGTGAGAAAAATATCGTAGAACTTAGAGAATGGTATAAGGATTCAGCTGAGCTAGTAGAAAACGAGCAGATCATTGAAGCTTACGCTAACGATGTGATGTCAACCATCAAAACCAGTACTCGTATCGAAACGGCATATGATTCTCAGCTTGTTTTCGAAGCGATTAAAGAAGATAAGGACTTAAAAGTGAAGTTGTTTTCACAAATTAAGCAGAATAACCCTGATACATGGTTTCTAAGTAACACCTCTTCAATTCCATTGGGTGAAATTGATAAGGAAGCTGGACTGAACGGTGATATTGTTGGTTTCCATTTCTATAACCCACCTGTAATTCAGAAATTACTAGAAGTTATACCTGTTGAAAATATCAATCCTGATTTGATTAAGTTTTCTGAAGAGTTAGCTAAATCAATGAGAAAGATTGTTGTTTATTCTAGTGATGTAGCTGGCTTTATTGGTAATGGTCATTTTATGCGTGATGCCTTATTTGCTTTGGATCAAGCTAAAGGAATGACAAATGAGATTGCTTTGGCCGATGCGATTTATCGTGTTGATACTGTAAGTCGTGATTTACTGCTTCGTCCAATGGGTGTCTATCAGTTGATGGATTATGTAGGAATTGATGTGATGTGTTTTATTCTTAAGAGTATGCAGGCTGCTTTCCCACAAGAGAAATTATCTCATGAAATCTTGAACCAATACATCGATCTTGGTGTAACTGGTGGTCAATATTCTGATGGTTCTCAGAAAGATGGTTTCTTCCAGTACGAGAAAGGAAAAATAGTTTCTGTATATGATATAGATGCTAAAGCATATAAGGCTATTGCAGATGTGAAAACTTCTAATGAGGCTTATTTTACGCCTCAACCTTCTGAAAAATTGAATTGGAAGACAGTGATTCGTGAAAGAGAGAGAGAGTCTATTTTATCTCCATTCTTCAATGAGTTAAAAGTATTAACTAGTCCTGCTTCAAAATTGGCTGTTGCTTACGGACAAAAGTCTAAAGCTATTGGCCATTTATTAGTTGATGGTGGTGTTGCTGCTGATACAAACGCAGTTAATAAAGTAATGGAAACTGGTTTCTACCATTCTTACGGACCAGTAAATAACTATTTTGAATAGAAAATTCTCATTAAAATAATTCTTAAAGCTCAACTTCAGTTGAGCTTTTTTTATACCCTATGATTTCTAAGTTTTATGATTTCCAGGTAAATTGAAATTTTCTTGCTGAATGAGTCATAATCGAACTTATTCATCAATATAATAGTTTGTTGGTTTAGTATTTAGAGGTTTAAGCTGTAAGGGTTATAATTGGGAGTTTACAGTTCATACTTTCTAGTTTGACATTTTAATTAAATAATAAATTCAGTATTATATAAAATAATAATAAGCATTTATCAATTTGTACTATTTATGCTGTATTTGCTAGATGTTTCGATTCTCTTATGTTTATTTAAAACAAATAAGCTTGATATGATTCTGATTTTAAGTGAATTATTACTAAATTAAGTCGCTGAAACGATATTTTGCTTCACTAATTGAGCAAGAAAGCTTAGTCAGTAAGGACTTGATTTTATATTATAATTGAGACGCAATTAGGCTTTCCTTTGAATAGAGATTTATTAACAAACGCTAACTCATATGAAATCCCCACGTCGAAAAATTTACATGCTTGCCGGTCACAACACGGTATCAATGGGAACAGGTCGTTCCGAATTTAATCCTAAAAAAGGGAGTCGCTCTTTAGAAAGCTATATGAAAGAGGCTGGTCAAGCTGTTTTAAAAACTATTGGTGGTGCAGAAAAAGTAGATGAAGGTGTTATTGGTAATTTTATGGCTGCTCGATTTAACAACCAGGCAAATTTACCTGCATTTTTCCCCTTAATCGATGAAGGTCTTAAGTTTAAACCAGCAGTAAGTGTTGAAGGAGCTTGTGCTTCGGGGGGCTTGGCCTTAATATCTGCAATAAAATCGGTACTAGCCGAAACGGCAGATGTGGTGATGGCTTTAGGTGTTGAAGTTCAGAATACAAAAAAGGCTGTTTATGGTGCTGATATACTAGCTGCAGCAGGTTGGAACCAATCACGAAAAGATGGGCATGCTTATTTCTTCCCTGGCGTATTTAGTAATAGAGCAGGTGCCTATTACGAAAAGTATGGTAAAGATCGAGCTCGATTGGCTATGAGCCAATGGTTTGTTAATGCTATTGAAAATGCAAGACTTTGTCACACTGCTCAAGAAGCTGAGAATAAAAAAACGAATTTATATGATATGGCACTTAAGATGCCATTGAACCCAAAGAAATTTGTTGATCATTTAACGGTTCTCGATTGTTCCAAGGTCTCAGATGGTGCGTCAGCTATTGCTGTTGTTTCAGAGGACGGTTTAAAAAGCTTAGGCTTTAAGCCAGAAGAAGCTATTGAGGTGCTTGGATTTGCACAAATGACATCGGATATTACTCAGGATCCAACAGACCCTACCGTATTGGAAACAACGAAAAATGCTGTTAAGAAGGCTCTGGATATGGCTGGTATTAGTATCAGTCAGTTAGGAACGATTGAATTGCACGATTGCTTTTCAATTGCTGGTATCATGGCTATTGAAGCTATCGGTTTAGCCGAGCCAGGGAAAGGCATCGATTTCGTTATAGATGGAAAAACAAAACGTGACGGAGAAATGCCAATAAATACGACTGGAGGTCTTATTGGCTGGGGACATCCGACAGGAGCAACAGGAGTACATCAGGCTGTTACGCTTTGGGAGCAATTAACCGGTAAAGCTGGTGATGCCCAAATTGAAATGAGTCAAGATAGACCTTATGCCCTAAGTATAAATATGGGAGGTGATGATAAAACATTAGTCTCTATCGTTTATAAAAAAGGCTAGACTTTCTATAGAAATAACCACACACACTAACTATTAACCCTTAAACAAACCACACTATGAATTTTGAACTCACCGAAGAACAAGAGATGATTCGAGATGCTGCCCGTGATTTTGCTCAACGCGAACTATTGCCGGGAGTGATTGAACGTGATGATAATGCAACTTACCCCAAAGAACAAGTGAAACGATTAGGCGAACTGGGATTTCTGGGAATGCTCGTCGGTGTTGAATATGATGGAGGAGGAATGGATACTGTTTCCTATGTTTTGGCTATGGAAGAGATCTCCAAAGTAGATGCTTCTGTATCTGTTATCATGTCTGTGAATAATTCTTTAGTCTGCTGGGGCGTTCAGAAATATGGAAATGAAGCTCAAAAAGAGGAATTCTTAAAGCCGATGGCTAGAGGAGATAAGATTGGCGCTTTTCTCCTTTCAGAACCTGAAGCTGGATCTGATGCCACTTCTCAAAGAACGACAGCTGTCGATATGGGAGATCATTATTTGGTTAATGGGATTAAAAATTGGATCACTTCTGGAGGAACAGCTTCAACTTATTTATTGATTGCTCATACCCATCCTGAAAAGAAACATCATGGTATAAATGCCTTCCTGATTGACTCAAAATTAGAGGGGATCACTATTGGTCCACATGAGAATAAAATGGGAATGAGAGCTTC
>Ga0209379_10001818_pt1 | contig 13447 bp, 10 predicted proteins | sample tdDd001_FD_187124 | JGI IMG/M metagenome (GOLD analysis project Ga0209379, IMG submission 187124) | Marine sediment microbial communities from the Atlantic coast under amendment with organic carbon and nitrate - tdDd00.1 (SPAdes)... | ecosystem: Environmental > Aquatic > Marine > Coastal >...
TAGAGTAGAAGTACCATTTTCATCAATATCTAAAACCCAAATAAGCCAAACAATTGTTGCAAAAATAGGGAATGCTAAAAACTCTTTTAATTTTTCACTCCATAAACCAGGTTTAGGAAGTAGCTTGTGTAGTTTTGGAATAAAAGCAATTAGGATAATAGGAAGCGCAATTCCTAGTGCTAAAAATGTAAAAATAGTAAATGTAATAATCATTGAATTTGATGCTAATGCAAATCCTAAAGAGCTAGCCATAAATGGAGCTGTGCAAGGCGTAGCAACAAAAGTAGTTAAAATCCCTGTGAAGAAATCTCCTGAGTGCTTCATATTAATCCTGCTAGCTTTATTAGCTAGTTTATCACCAATAGAAATAAAGCCTAATAGGTTTAGTCCAACTAACATTAATAATCCAATCATAAAGTAAATAAAGTAAGCATTTTGTAGTTGGAATCCCCAAGCAATGTTCTCTCCTAAGCTTTTTAAAATTAACAATACTCCAACAATTAGCATCATAGAAACAAAAACACCAGAACTGTAAATTAATGCACCTTTAATTCTTTCTGCTTTTGATTTATGATTTAATAATGAAAATACTTTAAGCCCGATAACAGGCAGTACACAAGGCATTAGATTTAATATAATACCTCCAATTAAAGCAAATAGGGCAACTAGTAAAATTTTAGCAATTTTTTCTGTCGGAGTATTTAATTCAATATTTTTGTATATAGCTTCAATTTGTTTGTTTTTTATATTTGTTTCTAAAAGCCCAGATATGGTATTTGAATTCTTATCAAAGTATTCATCTAAAGCAATCTTTAAGAATATATTATTATTTAATTCAATTATTTCTTGATTTGAAGTATCGTCAATAATTCCGTCTTCATTAGGAATAAAAGTTGCTTTATTTATACTATCATCTAATAAAATATAAATAAAATTATCTTTTATGGTAAATGTAGCTTGTTTTGTTGCTAAAGTAGGGAATGTCTTAGCAAAATCAATGTTTTTAGATTTTGAAACAATAGAATCTGTAAACGGTGTTGTAATAGAAAAGTCTTTCTCTAAAGGGATACAAATGTTATTGCAAACTAAAAAGTTTAATTTACCTTTTAGGTTTAAGCTCTTATCTTGTTTATTATCTGTAGTATCTTTCCTTAATAGGTTAAGAGAAAAGGTTGCATTATTTTGATAAATATAACTAACAAAGCTATTTTCAATATGCTTTTCAGGAGCTTGATAGTCCAGTTCTTGAGGAATAATATTTTCAGGAATTTTTGAGAATTGAATCTTAGCACCTAAACCAGAATCTCCACCATTTTTATAATAAGTATACCAACCTTCAGGTAGTTTTAACTCAATAAATAAATTATTAACAAAATTGCCAGAATCCAAAGACTGTTCATTAAAAGGAGTTACTTTGATTTTTACATCATCGCTTGTAATAAATTCGGCATTTGCATTAGCTGAAAAAACAAAGCTTACTATTAGTAAAAATCTTAAAAACATATCCATTTCTTTCTTGTGTAATTTTAATTGTTTTGATATACTGTTAATTGAATCATTTCTATCTAGAATAAATATTCCATAATAAAAAAATAAACTAAAAATAACAGGAATACAATAAAAATGTTACATAATAACTATAAAACAAATATTATATTTTTATCAGTTAGCTCAATTTCGTGGATTATCTTATCATGTATTATTGCAAGCTTTTATTATTTATATCTATATGAAAGTAATATATATGTTTCAGAAATATTTAGCACGCAGGCTTTGTATTTAGAAAAAAACATGATGTTAGCAAACATACCGCAAGCTATAATGAACTTTTTAACAATTGTAACAAGCTCTCTATTAGCAGGGTATGCTTTTACAACAATTATATTTGCAGGTTTTTCTTTAATTGTATTAGCGAGATTAGTTAAAGAAGTAAAAAATGAAAAAAATATTAGAGATCAAATTAATTTTGTAAAACTAAAAGAGCGTCAATTAAGTAAAAAAATTATACAAGAACGCCAATTAAAAGAAGTTCAAATTAATAAAGTTATTGATCAAAGTACCGACTGTTACGTTAGATTAGCAAGTGATTATCGAATTCTTCATGTTAATACAAGTGCAAAAACATACTTTAGTAAAGTTACATCAGTTTCAGCTCTTAACAATTCATACTTACCAGATTTAATGCCTGATATTAAAAGTACAAACTTTGTGCAGGTTTTTGATTCTGTTTTAAAAACACAAGTATCAAAAACAGCTGAAATTTACTTACAGCAACAAAAACGTTGGATGTTAATTAGGCTTTATTATGAAAGTGGCCAAATAGGTGTTTACTTTAATGATATTACAGCTAAAAAAGAGTCTTCAATTGGCGTTGAATCGGGTGTGTCTTTACTAAAACAACTATTAGATACCTCTATTGATTCTGTTGCATTAGTAGATTTAAACTGGAAATATCTTTTAACTAACCAAAAGTGGGTTCGCTCATTTGGATTAGAAGATAAGCAAATTCAAGGAAGAACCGTTATTGATTCAATTCCTTCTTTTGCAAAGCAATTAGCACCAGTACAAAGAGATTTAGTTCGAGGTGATATTATTAAGATACCTGAGTTTGAAACTATTCTTTTAGGTAAAGAAGAGTGGTTAAGATTTGAAGTACGACCATATAGAAATGAAGATGATAAAATTTCTGGATTTATTATTTCAGCAGTATTTACAACACAAGCAAGAAAACGTCGTAAACAAGCTGAAAGGCAACGTCAAACAGAGCGTAAACTAGCTTATCACGATATGTTAACTGGTCTACCAAATAGACAGCTATTCCATGATAGATTAAGTGAGGCTTTAACAAACTCATACCGTAATTTGAAAAAAACAGGCTTATTATTCATTGACCTTGATGGATTTAAAGCTGTTAATGATACATTAGGACATGATGTTGGTGATAGACTTCTTCAAGATGTATCTCAACGACTACAAGAGCACACCCGTGCATCAGATACTGTAGCAAGAATGGGTGGTGATGAATTTACGGTTATTTTAACAAATATTGATGAAGTTCAAGATGTAGCAACAGTAGCTGGTAAAATTATTAAAGTTATCGGTGAGCCATATGATTATGGTGATGGCATAGTTGCAAGAGTAACAGCGTCTATCGGTATCTCAATGTATCCCAAAGATGGATCTAACTCTGTAGATTTAATTCGCCATGCTGATGAAAGTATGTATAAAGCTAAAAACGGTGGTAAGAATAACTATGTATTCTATGAGTCTCAAGGATTTGAGGTTTCTGCTGAAAATATTAAAGCTGAAGATATTCAAAATGCACTGAACCAAAACGAACTGTTATTACACTATCAGGGTTATTTTGATTGTGAAAAACAAAGAGTTTACGGTGTTGAGGCGTTATTAAGATGGAATCATCCTCAGTATGGCTTATTACGAGCTGGACAGTTTTTAGCAGCTATTGAGCAAAATGATATTATGGTTGAAATTGGTCAATTTGCTTTAAGAAAAGCTTGTCAACAACTACAAGATTGGGAAAAAGAAGGTCAAACAGGGTTACTTCTAACACTAAATGTTTCTCCTCGTGAATTCTTAGATAAAACATTTGTTAAGCGTATTTCTAAATTAATTGCAGAATATGATATAAAACCAAACTCTTTAGGTTTTGAAATTTCTGAAAAAATTATGCTACAGAATAATGACACAGTTGTTAAAACATTACGTGACCTTAAAGCTCTAGGAATTGTTCTAGTTGTTGAAAATCTAGATAAAGAGGGCTTAACAATGGAAATGCTTAAAGATAATCCAATTGATATGTTAAAAATTGATTATAAATACATTTCTGAAATTGGTAAGAAAAAAGATTCTGAAGAAATGATTAAAACATTTATTGATATGGCAAGAAAACTTGGCATGGAGCCTGCCGCAGATTGTGTAGAAACTCCAGAACAAGAGAAATTCTTAACTAAGCATGGATGTTTCAAAATGCAAGGTTACTTATTCGGACGTCCTTCAAAGCCGACAAAGCATTTTGTAGTCAACGCTAAATAAGCAGTTATTTAAGTTATTTCTTAACTTTATTGAGAAGGTATCATGTAGTTTAACTACACTTCCTTCTCATAAAGTCAACAACTAAATCTTAAATAACCAGCTTATTTAAAACATAAAAAATAAAAACAACATTTGTCATCCCAAGTAATTAATTTTATGAATATAAAAAGGTCCCAGTCGGGACTTTTTTTGTTTTGATGTAACAAAAAATAACTGTCATCCCGGACTTGATCCGGGATCCATGTATCTCCATAGTTATCCCAATCTCATCTGAGGGTCTACGTGATCTTATAATTCAAAAAAAGAAAAGCTCCCTAGGGAGCTTTTTCGACTTTGTTAATTGTGCTGGTGCCAGTTTCCAACTAGAGAATTTATTTCTCCAACACTGGTGCCGTATTTTTCGAGTTGCTGAGTTGTAACTATGAATGTGTTAAATTTATTTTTAATTAGCTCTTTTATAGCTTTAAAGTCTTCGCTAGAAAGCATGCTGCGTTCTCTAGCTTTTTTTATTACAGATGGGATTTTTGCAAGGTTGTGTGCAGTAGAGTCATTAGAATCAAAACTTCCCGGCATTCATATTCTCCTTGTTGTAAAACGCTAGCCAATTAAAATGTTTGTATAAAGTATACTAAAACAAAGGGTAAGTCAACATATTGTGTTTAAAAATAAAATGAGTACACTTAATGTTGTGTCAGGATAAAATTATAGCTTGTAAGTATAAGGTTTTACTAAATATTATTTAACCCTTTACTCTTTGCGAGTTAAGGTCACTCTCTTGCTATAAAATATATAGCTATAGCAAGGAGTAGTGTCCTTGCTGAAAATTTATAAGGAATTTCCTCTATTACTACGAGGAAGAAACTTATTATGAAAAAAGTAAATGTTTCTAACATCTTTGCTTTTGCTATGTTCATCGCAGGACTTGTCATGTGTATGGCATATGATAATGGTGCATCATTAAATTTATCGTTTATAGCAGGAACTATTTCTTTCCTTGTCAGTTGGCTAGTTCCAAATGTTATTCAGCTTAAGAAAGATATGGAGAGTTACAAGGCCGAACGCACAGAGATAATTTCAGATATTCGTGAATTCGCTAAAGAGCGAAGCTCTGAGGTTGTTAAGGTGCTATTGAGCCGCCTTAACAAAGGCTATGGACTTACTTCTGTTGAAGTGGATAACTATAGCGTTGAAGACGCTGAGTTTTGGAATAGTGTTGGCGTAAAAGCTGAAAAGTATGATCGAACTTTGGATGGAGAGCATATGTCCTGCGTTGAAAAGCGTTATGGGCTAAAGCTATCAGTCTAACCTGAAGCAAAAGAGAGCAGATAAAACTGCTCTCTTTTGCTTTTTTTAATACAATGTTTGTGGATCGATATCAATATCTATTCGAACATCGTTTGTAACAGGGGTTGATGCAATCCAGTGTTTTAGTTCTTTATGTAAATTAATAGTTGATTTAACCAAAATTCTAAAACGATAAATATCTCTAACTTTAAAAATAGTTGCTGGAGCCGGGCCTAAAACATCAATGCTTTCATTATGATGAGGGAAGTTTTGAACTAAAGACATAGCTGCTCTTTGAGCTGATTGCTGATTTTTACTTTTAATTAAAATAGCAGCCAACTTACTAAATGGAGGCATATTACCAAATTTTCTAGATTTTAGCTCTAGGTTAAAGTATCCATCACGATCTAGTGTTTTTAAATGATCAAAAATTTCATGTTCTGGCATGTAGCTTTGCAGATAAACAGTTCCTTTTTTATCATAACGTCCAGCACGTCCAGCAACCTGAGAAATTAGCTGGAAAGTTTGCTCTCCTGCTCTTAAATCTGAGTTATTTAATCCCATATCAGCATCAACAATACCAACCAAAGTTAGGTCTTTAAAGTTAAGGCCTTTGGCAATCATTTGAGTACCAACTAAAATATCTATTTCATGATTTTCAACTTGTTTAATAAGTTCTGCCATTTGGTTATTTGTTTTAATATTATCAGTATCTGCTAAGCCAACTCTAGCATTTGGGTAGTATTCTTGTAGCTCTTGGAAGATTTTTCTTGTGCCAACACCAAAAGCAAATAAAGAATCGTCTTTTTTGCAGTCAGGGCATGTTTCAGGGTATGGCTCTTTAAAACCACAATGGTGACAAACCATTTTATTACCGTGAACAACCATATAAACATCACAACTAGGGCAGCTATGACGATGCCCACAAGTTCTGCAAATAAGTAATGGAGCATTACCACGACGGTTTAAGAATATTAATGACTGATTGCCTTTTTCTAAGTTTTCTGTAAGCTTTGATTTTAAACTTGGAGAAATGAATTTATCTGTTCCTGTTTGTTCACTTTTCATATCAATCATACAAACGTCAGGTAATGTCGCACTACCGTAACGATTTTTCATTTCAAGCTGTTTAAAACGCTGAGTTTGAGCATTGTACCAAGTTTGTAAACTTGGAGTTGCTGAAGCTAAAACAATTGTAAAATTACCAAGTTTAGCTCTAACAATCGCCATATCACGACCATTATATTTAAAGTTATCTTCTTGTTTAAATGAATTGTCATGCTCTTCATCAACAACAATAAATCTTAGATTTTTAAATGGTAAGAATAGAGCAGAACGAGCTCCTATAACAACTTTTGCCTCTCCACTTAAAACTTTATGCCAAGTTTTTGCTTTAGCTGAGCCAGTCATATTTGAATGATAGCCATATGGTTTAAAGCCAAAGTGAGCTTCAAAACGCTCTAATAACTGAGGAGTTAGAGAAATTTCTGGAACTAAAACTAAAATTTGTCCACGATCTTCTTGTAGCATTTTATCCATAGCTTTAAAGAAAACTTCAGTTTTACCAGATCCAGTAACTCCATCAAGTAAAATAGGTTGGAATGTATTTGTATCAATCGATGCGCAAATTCCACCAAGAGCATGAATTTGCTGATCTGTTAAAGTAATATCATCAACATGTTGTTCAATAGATACTTCATCAACAATTTTAACTTCTTTTTCTTTAATAAAGCCTTTTTCAATCATTGTTTTAATAACTGAAGAAGAAATTTCTAGTCTTTTAGCTAGTTCAGCTTTTGTGTGAGGTTCTTTATTGTGCATTAAAAAGTCTAAAACTTTTTGACGTTGCTTTGTAACTTTATCTGCATCAAGGCGTTTTAGCACGATAGCATCTTTATAGCTTTTATCTTCAGGAACTTTATTTGCTACTAAACATGCTCGTAAACTTTCACCAGGGAATGCGATATTGTAACGATTAACCCAGTCGAAAAATTTAAGAGTTTCTTCTGCTAAATAAAAGCCAGTAGGGCTTGCTGTTTTTAATTTTCCTGAATAATCTGTAGTATTTTTGATTTCTGCAATTACGCCATTTACAAATGCTTTACCAACATTTACTTTTACAAACTCTCCAATCTTAGGCTGACCATCAAGATATTGATAGTCTAAAGCTTTAGGTAGGTATAATGGGACAATAACTTTTACAAATTTCATTCTACAGTTTAATTTCTTAATTTAATTTGTTATACTATATCATAATTAGGTATAGATAAACAATAATAGAAACATAATATTAAATGAATAATTTATTTAATCAGTTTTATGATTATTTACAGAATCAAAAACGTTATTCAGAGCATACTGTAAAAAACTATTCATTAGACTTAGACAAGTTTAAGTTATACCTTATTCAAGAATCTATTACTGATTTATCGCAAGTTACAGAAAATGATATTTTGAATCATTTTTATGAACAATCGGCTAAAAATGGATTAGCGGGAACTAGCATCAATAGAAAATTAAGTTCTATTCGCCATTTTTATAAATATTTAAAAAAATTTCATAGTATAAATAATGATAGTGTTAGCTTAATTAAGAATAACAGTCAAAAAAGTGATAACCCAACAGCAGTTAGTGAAGAAAAATTATTTGAAATTTTAGATTATTTAAAAGCAGAATCTGAAAAGTCATGGGCTAAGCAGCAAGAGTATGCAATTTTTCTGCTTATTTACGCAATGGGCTTACGTATTAGCGAAGCTTTAAGTTTAAAAATTTCAGACTTTGATAATAGCGAGATAATTATCCAAGGTAAGGGGAATAAACAAAGAAAAGTTCCTGTATTACCAAATGTAAAAGAAGAAGTGTTAAAAGCATTTAATTCAAGAAAGAATAAAGATTTAAGTAAAAGCTCTCCAGCGTTTATTTCAACACGAAATGATGATGCTTTAAATACACGATATGTTCAAAGATTTATTGAAAAAATTAGAAAGCTATTTCAACTTGATGAAAGTTTTACACCGCATAGTCTAAGGCATTGTTTTGCAACTCATTTATTGCAAAATGGAGTGCAGATAAATGATCTTAAAACATTATTAGGACATGAAAATATTTCAACAACTCAACGCTATTTACATGTAGACTTTGCAAAAATTGTAAAAGAGCATGAAGATCATCATCCATTAGAGCAAGGAAATAACACTTAAAAATTGTCTATCTTGTTTTAAATATATCTTGCTGATATGTAAAATGAACTATTTTGAATTATTTCTAAAGGTATACTATTGACAACTGATTTTATCGTATATATGATATCTGCATATACAGATTTATGGTTTAAAATTTTGATGGTTATTTATACATCAAATCACTCGCAAGAAACTTATCAAATAGATATTTTTACTGGACGAAACACTGTTTCAATCTTTTGAAACAATCGCAACAAATTATGACGTTTTCATGTCGTCATAACTTCTCAAGTAACAATCCTTTTTATTTATCACTTATATTGGCGTTATGCCAAGGAGAATATTATGCCACATACAGCACGAGTTGACGGTCAGAAATGTAAAAAAGATCCATCCCTTTCAGATGAAATGGCTCAGGCATCACGTTTTTGCGGTGGGTGTCAAATTGTTGATAAAAATCAGCAGGCTTCTGATCCTATTCTGAATCTTTCAGATTCGGAGTTTCTAGCAATAATTAATGCTGAGCATGAGAGTGCATTGTTCGAAAAACAAATCATGACAATGAATTAAAAACAATTAATCGAAAACCCCGGCTTTGACGCCGGGGTTTTATTGTTATAGTGCTATAATTTTATAAAATAAACCTATCCTTGAGGGAGAGGATAGAAAAGCTTAGTTTGTTAAAACTTTAGCTTTTCTTGGAGAGGGAATTAATGTCATCACCTCCCCTTACCCCTCCTTGTAGGAGGGGTGGATAGCCTTTTAGCTTATATCTCCATTAAAATAGACTTAACTGATTATCTTGAATTTTCCAATCAATTGGCTTTTGGTTGGTTGATTCTAAATAATCATTTGTTTTTGAAAATGGTTTTGAATCAAAAAAACCACGCCTTGCAGAAAATGGAGAAGGGTGTGCCGTTTGAATGATATAATGCTTTGACTCATCAATTAACGCTGCTTTTTTCTGAGCATAAGCTCCCCATAAAATAAAAACAACATTTTCGCGTTTTTCAGCAATAGTTTTAATTACTTTATCTGTAAAGTTTTCCCAACCTTTATTGGCATGTGAATTAGGGTTGGCTTTTTCAACAGTTAAAACAGCGTTTAACATCAATATGCCTTGCTTAGCCCATGGTTCTAAAAATCCAGTAGTAGGGATATGATAACCAAGATCAGAATTAAGTTCTTTATAGATGTTTTTTAGTGAAGGTGGTTGCTTGATACCTTCTTGTACTGAAAAACTCAGCCCATGTGCTTGATTATCACCATGGTATGGGTCTTGCCCTAAAATAACGACTTTAATATCCTCAAAGCTAGTTAAATCTAAAGCTCTAAATATATTTTCTTGTTTAGGAAAAATAATAGCACCTTCGGCTTTTCTTTTTTCAAGAAAACCATCTAACTCTAATATATAAGGCTTAGAAAACTCATCTTTAAGTTCTCCAAGCCATGAATTTGATAAATTATTAATAATCATTTTAATTTAAAACAGTTTATTTAGTAATTCGTTTGCTTTAACTTTGCTTTCTTCAAGCTTTTCTTTTGCTTTTAATTTGTTTTCTTCAAATTTTTCTTTAGTGAAATGCTCTTTAAGAAAATCTGTGCCAGATTTTAAACCTTTATCAAGGCTTTCTTTAGCATCTTCATAAACTTTTTGAGCAGGAAGAATTTCTTCAACTTTTGAAGTAACTGCTAAATCAATATTTTCAACAATATCTTTTAATAAATTGTTAACATTAACACCTTTTTCTCCACCAATGTTTTGAATATTTAAGCCGGCAAGCTTAAGATCTTTTTTAGGTAGGTCGATAGGGTCTGTAATTTTTGCAGAAATAGCAATATCATTAATGTTTAATTGCTCAATTCGTAGGTTTAGTTCTTGCTTTTCATGCGCATGTCCTGAGTGATCTTGAACTTGTCCATTTTTATGAGCTTCTTCCTCAGCTGCCTTTTCTTGTTTTACAACTTGTTCATTTAAAGCTAAAACATGTTGTAGCTCTTTAATGCTATTTTCTTTTAAGCCACCAGTTAAGTTTAGTTGAATACCAGCAATAGTTAGTTCTTTAATAGTAATTGTATTAGTAAGTAAAGACATTGGCTCAACCGTAAATACTAAATTATTTAGCACAAATAAATTGTCTTCTGAAAATTTAGGGTAGTCTTTAATAGTTAAATCTTTAACTGAAAAAGTACCATCTACTAAAGATAGATCAATTTTATTAACGATTACTTCAGTTTGTAAAGTATCAGATAAAACGGTTTGAGTTGTTTTGGTTAAAACAGATGGTAGCATGTAAATAGCTGTAGCTACAATAAGAGCTAAAGTAATTAAAACTAATAGAAGCTTTTTCATAATATTTATTGTTCCTTATATTTAATATTGATTTACTATATTTAGTTTATAGAATAGTACGATAACGCAATTATTTCAATATAAAAATTAACCTTTTTTAGCTTGACTATTTTACTTAAATTTATTATATTACATTTTACGGAGCTGAAGTTTCTGGAAAATGTTTTCAGACAGTTTCGTTGAAAGTGAAAGCTTTCTAAATTTTAACAAACCGAATGAAAGTAGGAGAATCAAAAAATGGCTCACACAGCACAAGCTAAAAAAAGAGTTCGTCAAAACGAAGTAAGAAACGAAGCTAACAGAAAGCTAAGAAGCGAAGTTAGAACATACATGAAAAATGTAGACAAAGCTATCGAAGCTGGCGATAAAGACGCTATTGCAGCAAACTTTAAACTAGCAATGGCTGGTTTACACAAAGCTGTAAGCAAAAACGTATTCAAGAAAGGTTTCGCTTCAAGAAACATTTCAAGAATGGCAGCTAAAGTTAGCAAAGCTAACGCGTAATTCTTACTCAATATTTTTTTGAGAAATTACCAAGGCTGTTGTTTTAAGTAATGACAGCCTTTTTTATTCCTAAAAATCACGAATTAATTATAATTATATTTATATAAATTTTTAATGTTTTTTTATTGAAAATAAGGTATAATATTTTAATATTAATTAATCACAATCGCTAAACTATTAAATTAAGTAATTTTAGAATGAAAATAACCGAACAGATCTGGGGATCAGTACAAACTGTACTACAATCAAAATTAGATGACAGCACTTTTGAAAGCTGGCTAAAGCCTATTGCTTTTAGTGATGAGACAACAGCAGAAAAGCTAGTTGTTTTAGTGCCTACAAAATTTATGAAAGATTGGGTTACAAGAGAGTACGGACAAACAATTAAAGAGTCAATTGAAGAAGTTATTGGTATTATTCCTACAATTGAATACCGTGTTCAGCCATTCCAAGTGAAACCTCAAGAAGTGATTGTAGAGCAAGTAGAAAAAGTTGAGAAAAAGGTAGCGCCTGCTCAACCAGCACAAACATTTTCAGCAATACCAGTTGCTGCACCAGCAGCTCCTGCAAAACCAGTAATTAAAGCTGATGCCTTACTAGAACACAGTAATGTTTTAGATCCACGTTATACATTTGATAATTTTATTGTTGGTAAATCAAATGAATTTGCTTATGCAGCATCTAGAAGAATTGCAGAAGGTGAAGACAATACTCTTTATAACCCATTCTTTTTACATGGTGGTGTTGGTTTAGGTAAAACTCACTTGATGCATTCAATCGCACACCAATTAACAGAGTCAGGTTCTGGCAAAAAAGTTTTATACATGTCATCAGAAAAATTCTTATCGCAATTTGTTCAATCAATGAGAACAAATGATATGATTGAATTTAAAGAAAGATTTAGAACAGTAGATGTTTTAATGATTGATGATGTTCAATTTTTAGCAGGTAAAGAGGGTACTCAAGAAGAATTCTTCCATACTTTTAATGCATTAGTAGATATGAATAAACGTATTATTTTAACAGCAGATAAATCACCACATGAACTATCAGGCATTGAAGATAGACTACGTTCAAGATTAGGTTGTGGTTTAACAACTGAGGTTCACATTCCAGGGCTTGAAACTCGTTTAGCTATTTTACAAAGTAAAGCTAAGAAAATGGAAGTTGAATTATCAAATGAAGTATCAATGTTATTAGCTGATAAAATTACTTCAAACGTTAGAGAGTTAGAAGGGGCGCTAAACAGATTAATTGCTCACTCACAACTAACTCAACAAGAAATTACAATTGATACAGTTCATCAATTATTACAAGACTTATTTAGAAACTATAATAAAGTAATAACACTTGATGAAATTCAAAAGAAAATCGCAGAATATTATAATATTAAAATGGCAGATATGCACTCGGCACGTCGTTCAAGAGATATCGCAAGACCACGTCAAATAGCGATGTACTTATCTAAAAAGCTAACAACAAAATCATTACCTGAAATTGGTAGAAGCTTTGGCGGAAGAGATCATACAACGGTAATACATGCTGTAAAAGCGGTTGAAAAGCTACAAAATGCTGACCCTTCTATAGCAGAAGATTTAAAAATTTTAGAAAATCTATTGTCAAAATAGAAAACAATACATATATTAAACAGGTAGTTGAGGGGAAATTATATGCAAGACTTATTAGTAGATCTAGATTTAGCAATTGCTGCGGCTTATAAAGCAGGTAAAATTGCTGAGCATTATCAAGAAAATGGATTTGAAGAGCTGGAGTGTAAAAAAACAGCTGGATGCCCAGCTTTAACTGAAGCTGATTTAGAAATTGATAAGTATTTACATCATACTTTATTATCACAAACACCAGATTACGGCTGGTTATCTGAAGAAGACTCTGAAGATAATATAGAAGGTAAAGAGCGTGTTTGGGTAGTAGATCCTATCGATGGTACTAAATGTTTCATTAAGCAAAATGGAATGTTTGCAGTATCAATAGCACTACTAGAACATGGAGTTCCTGTGTTAGGTGTTGTTTATAATCCCATGAGAAATCAGATGTTTTATTGTTTAAGAGG
>Ga0209379_10001821_pt1 | contig 13443 bp, 12 predicted proteins | sample tdDd001_FD_187124 | JGI IMG/M metagenome (GOLD analysis project Ga0209379, IMG submission 187124) | Marine sediment microbial communities from the Atlantic coast under amendment with organic carbon and nitrate - tdDd00.1 (SPAdes)... | ecosystem: Environmental > Aquatic > Marine > Coastal >...
TAAATAGACCAGTATGGGTAGAAATTAATTTAGATAATCTAGCACACAACATTAGTGAAGTTAGACGTGTAACAAGAGATGATGCAAAGGTGACAGCTGTTATTAAAGCGGATGGTTATGGACATGGCGCAGTTGTTATAGCGCAAATCCTTTTAGAAAATGGTGCAGACCGATTGGCGGTTGCAACACTTACAGAAGCATTACAACTTAGAAAGAGTTATCCAGAAACTGAAATATTGGTACTGGGTTATACTGAAGAACCTTCAATTCATCTTGCGATTGAAAATAGATTGATTCAAACGATTTATACCTATCAGCAAGCAGTTGAGTTTAATGAAATTGCTAAGAAAATGAATCAAACATTAAAAGTTCATATCAAATTGGATACAGGTATGACAAGACTTGGTATGATGCCTGAAACTGAAACCATTGAAGTTATAAAGAAAATCATGAGTTTAGACAATCTGTATGTAGAAGGTATGTATACACATTTTGCTCGAGCTGATGAATACAATAAAGAAGCAACTCAGAAACAAGTTTCGAATTTTGAGTTTGTTCGACAAGGCCTTGAGTCTGAAGGTATTACACTTGATATTTATCATGTGTCTAACAGTGCTAGCATCATAGACTTACCAGAATACAACTATGATATGGTCCGCGCAGGCATCATGTTATATGGGTTATACCCATCAGATGAAGTCAAAAGGGATGATGTGAAATTAAAAGAAGTGATGTCGCTTCATACGAAGATTTCCAGAGTTCAAGAGGTTTCTAAATCGGTTGGAATCAGTTATGGACATAAGTATGTTACTGAAGAATCTCAAACGATTGGAACGTTACCAATTGGTTATGCAGATGGTTTTTCAAGAAGCTTAACCTTTAAAGCGGAAGCGATTATTAAAGGAAAAAATAAAATAGTTCCAGTGATTGGTCGTATTTGTATGGATCAATGTATGATTGATGTTACAGATATTGATGTTGAAATTGGAGATGAGATCATTCTTTTTGGTGAAGATATGGATCAAAGAATATCTATTGACGATATTGCAAGTCACCTAAATACAATAAACTATGAAGTTGTTTGTATGATTAATAAGCGTGTACCTAGGGTATATACTAAATCGGGTGAAGTTGTTAAGATTATTGATTATATTATGGCACTTTAATCCAAGTTGATATATAATAATATTATCAGTAGAGTAGGAGATAGATATGAAACGTAAACGTAAAAGTAATTACAAATTTAATGATGCGGTTTTAAAAAGTGGTTATGAAGCCATGGCTAAAATAAATTTAGGATTTGCTGAATCAGGTATGAGCGGTGATTCAGATGATTTCATATCGTATGAAAGAATATTAGCTACGAATACATTTGTGGAGCGTGATGACTTTGACGATTAAACGCGGTGAGATTTATCTTGCTGATTTAAGTCCAGTCGTTGGTTCTGAGCAAGGTGGACAAAGACCTGTACTCATAGTACAAAATAATATTGGAAACAAGTATAGTCCCACTGTAATCGTTGTAGCAATTACAGCTCAAATTACCAAGTCCAAACTACCAACACATGTTGAATTACCTGCTCAAGGTAATGGTTTGAATAAAGATTCCGTGATCTTAGGTGAACAAATTCGTACAATAGATAAGAAACGCTTACTTCAATTGATTGGTTCTTTAGAAGTTGAATATATGGAACGAGTAAACGAAGCATTAACCATAAGTCTAGAACTTGTAGACTTCATAAATAATTAGTGATTAGAAATTCTACCAATCCTTGATTCTATCAAGACGCGGAAGAATTTTTTCTTTGTATTCAGCTTGTAAATATAGTAAAATAAAGAATAGAGTAAGGAGGGTTTATGAAGGGTAAAATTTCATTCAGTATAAATTTAGTTTTAATAATTATTATCATCATGTTATTGAGTACAGGGTTTTCAGCTGGAGTAAATTATGACGCAGGTACATCAACAGATCCTGTTGTGACACAGAGTTATGTAGAAGGTCGAATCAATGCATTAAGTTCGAGTTTTGATGAGAAATTAAGTATTATTGAAAATAAGTCTGGTGACTCTCAAGTTGCATTTAATGTGTTTGAAGTCAAGAATGGTCAAACTGTTATGCTTGAAGAAAATAGTTTGTTTATTTTAAGATCAGGTGACGCCGTTGCTGTAATAGATGCAAATGCTGGTGGCGGGATATCAGATTTAACAACAGGATTAGACATTATATCTGGTGAGACGATTATTAAAAATCACTTGTTATTAACACCTCGTACCGATGGTCGTGGGATTCGATTTGATTCAGATGGATGGGTAATGATTAGCGGCGGTTATACAATACAATAATATGGGAGTCAAAGGTTTAGGAATTTTAGTTGCTAAACCTTTAATTACGTTTAAGCATGGAAGGTTATATAAATGAAAAAAAATAGTATATATATCATTTTAATATTAGCATTAGTAGTATCGACATTTATAAATGTGAGTGATCGTATGGCAGTAGAAAGCACTGCTAAATCAGCAGAAATCACCTTATCATATGATGATTTTGATGATCTGAGTAAACAATCAGAAGAAGATGTTGTTTGGTGGTTTAACCATTTCTCTAAAATAGGTATTCAATCAGTTTCATTGACTGAAGAAAGTCTTCATACGTTGGTGGAATCTGGTAATGAATTAGAACTTGAAGTTTTACATAATTTGAAGAAAGATACATTATGGGAAACACGTTATCCAAAATCATTTGTTGAGTATATTCAAACTGAAGCGTATGACTTAAATGATGTGGTTGTTGTTTCTGAAGACCAGGAGCTTAAAGAATTCATTCTAAATGGTTTATCGGAAAGATACCCGGAAGAATTTTATCAAGTATTTGAAAATGGCGACCATTATGCCATTTTACTAGACGGACTAGAAAGTGAATTAAGATATTCGCCTATCTATAAAACGTATGATACTTCTGGCAATGCCATGAATGAAAACAAAGATATCGTAGAATCTGCAATTTATTATTATGGTATAGATTTTGATTCAACAAAAATAGAAAATATCCAAAAGGGTAATCTTGAAGTTAACTTAAGACCTTGGAATAATATGAGGTATCCGGAAAAGTTAATAGAAGCATATGATAATACTTTAAAAGAATTTGATATCACACCAAGAATGTTGATATTCTCTGGAAAAGAAGTATTGGGTTATCCAGATGATTATGTTGCCTTATACGAGTATATGACTGAGCATGACATTGTACCTGTATTGATAGAAACAACTGTACAGAGATCAAATACTGAACAACAAGGCATCATGCAGTTGACGAAAGATATGAATTACAATGCAGTTAGACTAATGCCAATGGTGGAATATCTTCAAGAACGTTACCAACATTATAATTATGATGGTGGTGAAGAAATTGAAAATGTTATGTTCAGAGCCATTACAGAAAGAAACATTAGAGTCATCTATTTCAGACCGTTTTTAATTGATAAAGAAACGTATGTAACGGATGCCGAAGAATATACAAAGACATTTACACACTTAGCGACTAGACTTGAAGATCACAATATGACCTTAGGCGAATTCAGTGTGATGGATTATAAATCAGACAATCTAACTAGTGGTATTATTACTGGTTTTGGATTGTTATCAATTGTAATATTAGCAGCTAGATTCTTCTTTAGACTACCAAGTAAAGTAGAGTATATTTTATTACTTTTAGGTGGAATATTAATCGCTGCAGCTCTTGTAGTTGCACCGAACCTGGGTAGACAGCTGTTAGCACTGACCGGTGCAATGACTATTTCATCATTAGGTGCTGTGATACTTGTGAGCTTTGCTAGAGATTTACTCATTGATAAGCGAGTGTTTAAAGTAAGGGAGATTATTTTAAGAAGTATTCTTTTCACTTTAATGATGGGACTGTTAGCACTACTCGGCGGTATGATCGTTGGTGGTTTGTTATCACATTCGAAGTACCTGCTTGAGATTGAATTCTTTAGAGGGGTTAAGATCAGTGAAATCTTACCACTCGCAATATTTATAGTCTTATATCTTCTTAAATTTGGTTACAACAGAACAACTGATGAAATTAAGAATACAGAGTTATTACCTAAAGATCTATTTAGATTTTTGAATATCAATATTAAAGTTGTGTACTTGTTAGCTGCAGGTGCAGGTGCGGCTGTATTATATATATACATTGCTAGATCAGGCCATGAAACCACGGTACAGCCATCCAATATTGAAATGATTTTCAGAAACTTCTTGGAATTAAAACTATTAGCAAGACCAAGATTAAAAGAATTCTTCTTAGCAGTACCAGCACTTATGATATTCTCTTATGTATCATATAAAGCATATAAGCCATTGATTGCACTGGTTGGTATTCCTGCGATGATTACATTTACATCAGTGATTAACACGTTTTGTCATCTAAGAACACCAATTTACTTATCTGTTATCAGAACACTTATTGGTATCGGATTTGGTATCATAATTGGATTGATTGGAATTTTCGTATGTGAATTAATTGAACGATTGATAAAGCGATACAGAAAAAGATATTTCGCTTATGATAATGATCAGGAAAAAGAATTAGGGGCTTAATATGAAAAAAATAGTTATTTCAGGTTATCATGGTTTTGGTAATATTGGTGATGAAGCCATACTAAAAGCCATGTTAGCTGAGTTTGATAAAATGGACAGAGAGATGGAACTTACAGTTCTATCACAAAAACCAGAAGAAACATCTAATAGATATAACGTGAAAGCTGTTGATCGAAGTAGTCTCTGGAAAGTCGTGAAAACATTAAGAAAAACGGATATTCTAGTCAGTGGTGGTGGTAGTCTTTTGCAAGAGAGTACAGGAAGATTGAGTATATTCTATTACTTGTTCATCTACTTTGTTGCAATGATTTTCAGAAAAAAGACCATCATATTTTCACATGGAATAGGTCCGGTTTATAGACCTTTTAGTAAAAAGTTAATTTGTTTTGTTTTCAATAGAGCATCTTGTATCAGTGTTAGAGATAAACGTTCTAAAGAAGAATTGATGAGATATGGTGTTTCTGGTGATAAAATTGATGTGACGGCTGATCCTGTAATCAGTTTTAAAAAGTTTGGTAGAGATAAAGGTGTAGAATTATTTAATACTTATGGTATGTATGATCCTTCTTTAGAAACGATTGGATTTGCGATAAAATCAAGTAAGGATTCTCAAGTAGAAGAGGATTTTGTTAAGATTATCAATAAGTTAAAAGAAAAACCCTGCAATATTGTTCTAATTCCGTTTCATTACTCAGAAGATTTGCCTTTAATCGAAAAAATTGTTAAACTAACGGAGCATCATATCATTAGTATTAACGAAAGACATTCAGTTGGTGAAATATTTAGTATGATAGAAACGTTAGACGTTCTGGTAGGCGTAAGGCTTCATGCGTTAATTTTTTCTGCAGTATCTGAAACACCGTTAGTCGGCATTACATATGATCCAAAGATAGATGCGTTTTTAGAATCGATACATGAAGAAGCGGTTTGTAAAATTGATAGTATAGATGCAGAAGCTGTTGTTTCTGCTATAGAGGCACATTTGGAAAGTAAAGAAACAATTAAAAACAGACTGAAAATGGATGTATTTAAACATAAGGTGTTACTGACTAAGTATAATAGTGGCATTGAAGCGATGTTAGATTAGAGGTTTACATGGAAGATAATGTTGTAAAGTTATTTGGAGTTAAATTTCATAAAGTAGATGAAGAAGCTGCATTTAAAAGATTTCTCTATTTACTCAATAGAAAAACATATTCAATGATATTCACGCCCAATCCAGAAATTGTGATGATGGCTCAGAAAGACTTGGAGTATAAAGATGTTTTGGCAGAAGGAGATTTGGTAATTCCTGATGGCATTGGTATTATTCTGGCATCAAGAATAAAGAAACTTGGCCTAGAAAAACGCCTTCCAGGCATAGAAATGATGGAAAGTATTTTGAAGTATTGCAATAATGCAAAAAAATCGATATACTTACTAGGGTCGAGTAGTGAAAATGTTGAAAACGCTGCAAAGAATATAAAGGAAACATATCCTAATATTGTTATTTCGGGTTATCATGATGGCTTTTTTGATGAAGCTGAAGAACTCAGGATAGTCGATAAAATAAATGAAGTTAAGCCAGATATTTTATTTGTTGCTATGGGTGCGCCTAAGCAAGAAAAATGGATGTACAAACACCGAAAGATTTTGAATGTTAAAGTATCAATGGGTGTTGGTGGCGCTTTAGATGTGTGGTCCGGTGCTGTTAAAAGAGCTCCGAAAGCATTTAGAAAAATTGGTTTGGAATGGTTCTATAGAATCGTAACGAACCCAAAACGTATCAAACGTAGTTTTTTATTACCACAATTCTTATTGAAAGTTCTTTTATCACGTAATGGGTAAAATTAAAATTATACTTGGAGGAGCAAATGAATTTAAGCATTAATGAAATGAAAAATGTTGCAAGCCAAATCAGACAAGATATTGTTATGATGGTAAATGCAGCAGGTTCTGGACATCCAGGCGGGTCATTATCATCAGCGGACTTATTAACAGTTCTGTATTTTGATGAAATGAACATTGATCCTAAAGATCCAAAAATGACAGCTCGTGATCGTTTTGTTTTATCAAAAGGACATGCTGCACCAGTTGCTTATGCAACATTGGCAAGAAGAGGATTCTTCGATCCAGCAGAATTAATTAACTTAAGAAAAATGGGCCATATGTTACAAGGTCACCCAAACATGACATATGTTCCGGGTATTGACATGTCAACAGGTTCATTAGGCCAAGGTATCTCTGCATCTGTAGGAATGGCTCTTGCTGGAAAGCTTGATAATGCTGACTACAGAACGTTTGTATTACTTGGTGATGGCGAATTAAACGAAGGTCTTGTATGGGAAGCTGCAATGAGTGCTGCTCATTACAAATTAGACAACCTTTGTGCGATGTTAGACTTTAATGGTCTACAAATCGATGGACCTAATGAAGAGGTTATGGGTATTGATCCTGTAGATGCTAAATTTGAAAGCTTTGGATGGCATGTTATCCATGTAGATGGTCATGACTTAGAAGATATCCAAAGAGGTTACAAAGAAGCAAAAGAGACAAAAGGAAAGCCTTCAATTCTTATTGCTAAAACAATTAAAGGTAAAGGCGTTTCATTTATGGAAAATGAAGCATCATGGCATGGTACTGCTCCAAATAAAGAGCAGACAGAACAAGCTATTGCTGAATTAGGAGGTGCTAAATAATGACACAGAAGATTGCAACTCGTGAAGCTTATGGAAAGACTTTAGCACGTCTAGGATTAGAAAACAAAAATATCGTTGTATTAGATGCCGATTTATCAAAATCGACTAAAACAGCAGAATTTAAAAAAGTATGCCCTGAGAGATTTATCAATGTTGGTATTGCTGAGCAAAACTTAGCAGGTATCTCAGCAGGTCTTGCAACTGCAGGTAAAATTCCATTTATGAGTACTTTTGCTATGTTTGCTGCAGGTAGAGCATTTGAGATTATCAGAAATGCTGTATGTTATCCAAAATTAAATGTTAAAGTATGTGCTACACATGCAGGTTTAACAGTTGGAGCTGATGGTGCTTCTCATCAGGCAATTGAAGATTTAGCATTGATGCGTTCAATTCCTAATATGGTTGTATTGAATCCAGCTGATGCTGTATCGACAGATAAGATTTTAGAAGCTATTGTAGCTTATGATGGTCCTGTTTATGTAAGACTTGGTAGAGCAGCTGTACCAGTAGTATATAATGAGTCTTCAAAAATTGAAATTGGTAAAGCAAATATGGTTCAAGATGGTAGTGATGTAACAATCATTGCAACTGGTATCATGTTAGCTGAAGCTATGACTGCTGCTGAAACTTTAAAAGATGAAGGCATCAGTGTAAGAATCTTAGATATGCATACAATTAAACCTTTAGATGACGAAGCGGTTATAAAAGCTGCTAAGGAAACAAAAGGTATTGTAACAGCAGAAGAACACACTATCTTTGGTGGTTTAGGAAGTGCTGTAGCGGAAGTACTTGTAGAAAATCATCCAGCTCCAATGAGAAGAATTGGTGTTAAGGATACATTTGGTGAATCAGGTCAGCCTGCAGAACTAATGGTTAAATATCACTTAACAGCAAATGATATTGTTAAAGCTGTAAAAGAATTAGTATAATCTAAAAAGCGCTCATTGAGCGCTTTTATTTATTCTTAAGAAAGTTGTATTGTAGTCTTAATGAATATCTCTTAAAATAGAAATAGAGAAAAGGAGATGTTATGAAAAAACTATCTTTAAAAGCGTATATTACATTAGTCGCAGTAGCAATTGTTATTTTTAATTTCGCCATTTGGCATTATGACTTTTTCCCGGTTATAAAAAAAGCGACAGCACCGGTTGTAACCGGTTTTGTTATAGCTTATCTTTTAGATCCGATGGTAAGGTTTATCACTAAAATAGGGAAAGGTAAAATTCGTAGAGGTTTTGCAATACTGATTTCCATTTTACTGGTTATAGGCTTTTTAGTTTTATTTGGAGCAGTTATGATTCCAAGTATCGTCAGCAGTGCTTACGATATTGTTGAGAAAATAACGAGATTCGTCAATGAGGACTTTAATATTGAATTCATTGAAGACTTTATTGCTAAAATTGATAGTGATATAGTCAATGAGTTGATAACTTATGTACAAAATTCTCTGAAAGACATTTTATTAAAAGTGGGCGAATTGTCAACGATGATTATGAATGGTGTTATTTCAGGCATAGGATCAGCATCTTCTAGTTTGTTGAGTTTCTTCATGGCATTTGTCGTTGCGATATATATGTTAGCAGATAAAAAAGACTTACTAAATCGTATCAAAAGAGTCAATTATGCTGTTAACGAAAAAGAGACTGCAGATGAGTTGGTTAGAATTGCTCACAAATCAGATGAAATCTTTTCGAGTTTCTTTGTTGGCAAGATAATTGATTCAGCCATTATTGGTGTTTTGTGCTTCTTGTTGATGTGGATCTTTAAGATTCCGAATTCGCCAGCGATTGGATTTATTATTGGTATTACGAATATTATTCCATACTTTGGTCCATTTATTGGTGCGGTACCAGCTGTGCTGGTTACACTTGCAAGTGGTTCGTTTCTTCAAGTTGGTTTGGTAATTTTATTAATTATTGCCTTACAACAATTTGATGGATTGTATTTGGGACCTAAAATTTTAGGTGGTAAAGTCGGTGTTGGAGCTTTCTGGATTATTGTCTCTGTAACCGCTGGTGGCGCTTTATATGGCGTGATTGGTATGTTTATAGGTGTACCAGTTGTTGTTCTATTTAAGACACTAATTGAAGAGTATGTCGAGAAAAAATTAAAAGAGAGAAACTTAGAAATATAAAAGAAACGCATGGATTTTCCATGCGTTTTTTAATGCTTGTTAATTGTGTAAAATGTTTACGTATTTTTAACAACTTTGTATTTATACATTAATATAAATATTTATAAGAAAAGTGTTGACATGTATTTTGTTCGTATGTATAATTGCAATTAATAAATCAAAAGTTTTGATGGAGACAGAAGTCGTAGAAACTATTTTGCAGAGAGTCATCGTTTGCTGAAAGATGATAAAGAAGACTATTACTTAAATCACTCCTGAACTGCACGTCGATATGTAGACGTTGCCGCCTGCCACCGTTAAATGGCTATATGGTTGAACAAGTTACTTGCGACCTGATGAAGAGTGATACGAGAGTATAATTAGAGTGGTACCGCGGATTTAAGATTCGTCTCTAACAGCGGACCTAATATATAATGCTTTGATGGAGAAGAAAAATACTATATATCTGTTATAGAGAGTCAATGGTTGGTGAAAATTGACACAGATCAGTATACAATGGTAGCTCCTGAGCAGTTTGCCTGAACATAAGTAGGGTGGAACGGTTGTCCCCGATATAGGACTATATGGTTGAACAAGATTAACTTGCGACCTGAGCGAAACTAATGGTATAAAAAGATTCTTTTGTCTTTATGAATGGTAGGTTCGTAAAGAGGGAAGAGTCTTTTTTTAATACTCAAAATTAGCAAAAGGAGGAAAAGATGGAAAGATTTTTACAAGCAAAAGCAGATCACGGTGTGGATACACTCCTGAAAGTTGTTGGCGTATTGAGAAGGAAAGAATTTATGGTCAGTGATGTGAAAATGACATCACCTCCTAATGCCTGTTCGCATTTAGAGATAAGGCTCGAGAATGCATCAGAACTTAGTTGTAATAGAGCAGTTGCTCATTTAGAAAAAATAGTAGGCGTAAGAGATATTGTATTGATGGAGGAATGTTAAAATGAAAATGTATTACGAGCAAGATAGTGATTTAAATGTATTAGCAGGAAAGCAAGTAGCGGTTATCGGTTATGGTTCACAAGGTCATGCACATGCTTTAAACCTAAAGGAAAGTGGTGTTGATGTTGTAGTTGGTCTTTATGAAGGCAGTAAGTCTAAAGCGAAAGCTGAAGCGGCTGGTCTAGAAGTAAAGCCTGTAGCTGAAGCTGTTAAATCATCACAGGTTGTTATGATGCTGATTCCAGATGAAACACAAAGAGAAGTTTATGAAGCATCGGTTAAAGACAATTTAGATGATGGTGATGCACTTGTATTTGCTCACGGATTTAACATTCACTTTGGTCAAATTAATCCACCAAAGAACATTGATGTATTTATGGTAGCACCAAAAGGACCAGGACACCTTGTAAGAAGAGTCTATGAAGAAGGTAAAGGTGTACCGGCATTACTTGCGGTTTATCAAGATTATACAAATACTGCTAAAGAAAAAGGTCTTGCTTATGCAAAAGGTATTGGTGCTGCAAGAGCTGGCGTTATTGAAACAACATTCAAAGAGGAAACTGAAACAGATTTATTTGGTGAACAAGCAGTACTTTGTGGTGGTGCAACTGAACTTATAAAAGCTGGTTTTGATACACTTGTAGAAGCTGGATACCAACCGGAAATTGCATACTTTGAATGTTTACATGAACTGAAATTAATCGTTGATTTATTATATGAAGGTGGTTTTGAAAAAATGCGTTACAGTGTAAGTGATACAGCTGAGTATGGCGATTACATGGTTGGTAAGCGTATTGTAAACCAAGATACAAGAAAAGAAATGAAGGCTGTATTAGCTGAAATTCAAAATGGAGAATTCGCTAAGAACTGGTTAAATGAAAACCGTATCAACAGACCACAATTTAATGCGATTAAACAACAAGAATTAACGCATGACATTGTAGATGTTGGACAAAAATTAAGAGGGATGATGTCGTGGATTTAAGAAGTAATACCATCAAATCAGGTGTTGAAAAGTCACCTCATAGATCATTATTAAAAGCTTTAGGGCTTACCGATACAGAAATTAAAAAACCTTTTATTGGTGTCGTAAACAGCTTCAATGAAATCGTACCAGGACATGTTCATTTGAGACAAGTCTGTGATGCTGTAAAAGCGGGTGTGCGTATGGCAGGCGGTGTACCGTTTGAGTTTTCTACAATTGCAGTCTGTGATGGTATCGCAATGAACCATGTTGGAATGAAGTACTCTTTAACGAGTCGGGAATTGATTGCAGATAGTATTGAAATCATGGCACAAGCTCATGGATTTGATGCTCTGGTATTTATACCAAACTGTGATAAAACAGTACCAGGTATGCTTATGGCAGCTGCAAGAGTCAATGTGCCATCCATTTTTATTAGTGGTGGTCCCATGTTAAAAGGTTATACACGAGATGGTAAACCAGTTGATTTAACATCAGCTTTCGAAGGTGTGGGTGCTTTTAAAGCAGGTAAGATAACAGAAGAAGAATTGTTGGATATTGAAAACAATGCTTGCCCTACTTGTGGCTCTTGTTCTGGAATGTTTACAGCCAATTCAATGAATTGCATGACGGAAGTTTTGGGATTGGGTTTAAGTGGAAACGGTACAGTACCAGCTGTTCATATGGATAGAATGCGACTTGCAAAAGAAGCTGGCATGCAGGTAATGACCTTGTTAGAAAATGATATCAAACCAAGAGATATTTTATCAAAAGAAGCGTTTAGAAATGCATTGGTATCGGATATGGCATTAGGTTGTTCTACAAATACAGTACTTCATTTAACAGCAATTGCTCATGAAGCACAAGTGGAGATGAATCTTGAATTGATCAATGAAGTCAGCAGGAAGACACCTAATATTTGTAGGTTATCACCAGCGGGTCCTCATCATATGGAAGACTTACATGCTGCTGGTGGTATCAGTGGTGTTCTGAAGACTTTAAGCCCGTTGCTTGACTTAGAAGTGATGACAGTAGAAGGTGTTTTAAAAAATAAACTAGAACGTGCTAAAGTTTATGATCGAACAGTCATTAAAACTTTGGAAGCACCATATAGTGAAACCGGTGGCATTCAAGTACTATACGGTAATCTTGCAGAAGATGGTGCTGTTGTAAAAAAATCTGCGGTTTTAAAGGAAATGATGAAAATGTCAGGTCCGGCACGTGTCTTCAATTCTGAAGAGGATTGCGCCGCGGCAATATTTGATAGTCAGATCAATGCAGGTGATGTACTTGTCATACGATATGAAGGTCCGAAAGGTGGACCGGGTATGCAAGAGATGTTAACACCGACTGCGGCTTTAAACGGCATGGGGCTCGATGACTCTGTAGCACTTATTACAGACGGTAGATTCTCAGGTGGTACAAGAGGTGCGGCTATAGGCCATGTATCACCAGAAGCTTATGAAGGTGGTATGATTGCCTTCGTAGAAGAAGGGGATCTGATTGAAATTGACATACCAGAAGGTCGATTGGAGTTACATGTCACTGAAACGATTTTAAAAGTAAGGAAAGAAAATCATCAACGTATCCATAAGCAGTATCCAGGTTATTTGGAGAAGTATCGTTCAGGTGTTACTTCAGCTGCTAAAGGAGCTATTTGGGAGAAGAGATAATCATGAATAATGGTGCAGAAATATTATTAAAAGCATTAAAAAAACAGGGTGTGGAATCATTGTTTGGCTATCCGGGTGGTGCTGTAATTCCTTTATACGATGCTTTATATCGCATGGGTGGATTTAAACACTATAGAACGGCTCATGAACAAGGAGCTGTTCATGCTGCAGATGGATATGCAAGAGCGACTGGTAAAGTAGGTGTCTGTATAGCCACTTCAGGTCCAGGTGCTACCAATACAATTACTGGTATAGCCACAGCTTACATGGATTCTGTACCACTTGTTGTTATCACTGGACAAGTACCTAGTCCATTACTTGGAAGAGATGCTTTCCAAGAGATTGATATTACCGGTATTACTTTTCAAATAACAAAACATAATATGTTGATTAAAAAGATAGAAGATTTAGAACAAGCGGTTCATGATGCTTTTCATATTGCTAAAAGCGGTAGACC
>Ga0209379_10001822_pt1 | contig 13439 bp, 13 predicted proteins | sample tdDd001_FD_187124 | JGI IMG/M metagenome (GOLD analysis project Ga0209379, IMG submission 187124) | Marine sediment microbial communities from the Atlantic coast under amendment with organic carbon and nitrate - tdDd00.1 (SPAdes)... | ecosystem: Environmental > Aquatic > Marine > Coastal >...
AATTCTTATCTTGGCAATTGGACTTAATATTTTAGGTGTTGTCAAAATTAGAGTGGCTAATATGTTGCCTGCTGTATTCGCACCAATTTTGATTTATGCTGTGATGGGACTGTTTTAATAGGCCATCTATGACTCAAAAAATAAGGCAGTGACATTTGGATGTATAATCCATGTGTCACTGCCTTTTTATGTGTAAATATATATTTTGAAAATCTAAAGCTTAAATGCTGTTGTTGAGTCTGAAAGTGATTCGATGAGGTCATTCAATTGATTCATTGAAGAGACAACCTCCTGAATAGAAGCAGTCATTTCTTCAACAGATGCACTGACTTCTTCTGTTGCTGCCGCAGACTCTTCTGCCACAACACTGACACTGCTGATAGATTCAATCACCTGATCTTTTGAAGACTCAATGGACTTCATGTCTGTATGTAGAAGATCAACTTGCTGACCAACTGCAACGGATGCAAGGCCTACATCGCTTAATGTTTCACGCGTTTCTACAAGCGTTTCAGCTGTGCTAGAATTAATTTCCTGCGAAGCACGCATTGATGCATCTGCACGTTGGATAAGATCTGCAATGTCTGCCATACGTTCACGTATATCATCTGTGGCTTCATTTGATTGACCTGCGAGTTTTCTAACTTCGTCTGCAACCACGGCAAAACCTCGTCCATGCTCGCCAGCGCGAGCGGCTTCAATACTTGCATTTAGAGCCAATAGGCTTGTTTGTTCCGTTATGCCTTGAATGCTGCTGATGATTGATCCTATAAATGAAGATTTTTCAGACAGCTCGTAGACAAGGTTTACAGTCTCTTGTGTGAGTTCCATATTTTTCTCGTACATATTGGTAAAGTCTTGAACTGCTTGTTGTCCTTTAGCATTTCGAGCCTGCATCTCGGTAGACATTTCAACGGATTCTTGAAGTTTTTGGTTTATAGATGCAATTAGATCTGCAAGGTTTGTCGTGATTTCAGCACTTTTTGAAGACTCCTGTGCTTGGTTTGTTGCCCCTTCGGCCACAGAGTGAATTGTGTGAGCAATATCTTCGCTGGTATGGCCCATTTGTTCAGAGAGTGACATGATTGTAGAAGAGGAATCTTTTGTGTTCAGAGCAATTGTCTGAATTTCTTCGACAATATTTCGCGTATTGCTTTGCATTTTAGAAAATCCTTTTGCAAGTTGTCCAAATTCATCTGTACGTTTCATCAGACGATCAGGCATTTGTCCAGTAAGGTCACCTGAAGCTATTTGCTCCGTCTGAGCGTTAAGTTGTAAAAGTGGTGTTGTTATGTATCTTGAAAGCATATATGCCAGCACGAAACCTAGGACAGCAAATACACCAAGGAGTATGAACATCGTGTTTCTTTGCGCATAAATTTCAGAGAAGGCCTCTGAAGCGGGTGTTTGAACAACGATACCCCAACGTGTGCTTGGTAAGTATGTATATGCCGCCAGTTTATCATCATCGTTATAACTGTACTCTGTGACTCCGGTTTTGCCTTGAATGGCCAGTGCAACTGGTTCAAGCGCTGAGACATCTGTCATGGCAGTGATGTGCTCTTCGTTTGGGTGTGCGATGGTTTTACCACTGCCTTCAACAATAAATCCATAGCCGGTCTCTCCTGTTTGAACGGCTGAAGAAAGCACACTAAGCTCAGAAAGATCAATGCTGACGCCGAGTACACCCACAACTTTTCCGCCACGTTCAATGGGTGTGGCAAGTACAACAATTGGTTTTCCTGTTGAACCTGAAATAAGAACATCTGAATAATTCAGATCGCCTTGTATGGCTGTTTTAAAATAGCCTCTATCAGCACGATCGCCGAGTTTTCCTGATGTTTTATAGATTTGCATGCCGGACTTGTCCATCACATATATTTGAGAAATCATTGCATGAGTCTCAACCGTTTGTGACAATACATTTGCCATGGCAGCGGGTTGCATACTTTCAACACTGCCATAGCTTGAAAGCGAAAGCATGGTTTCGTTCAAGTCACTTGTGAGTGTGTCGAGTTGTCTGGACAGAGAATTCACCAGTTGTTGATTTTGATTGAAAACTGATTCTTGCATAAATTTAAAATTGTTGTTGAGATTGATGCCGTTAGAAATTACGAGCGGCAAGAGAATGACGGCGACAAGTAGTGCCGTCAGCTTAAAACGCAGGCTTTGTGTGTAACGCATAGAGATCCCCCTTGAATGTTTTCATCACAAAAAAGTGATCATCCATTGATTTTGAGGAATGCGTTGAAGGGCTTTCAAAGCGGTCAGAAATCAGACGATACATAAGGCTAATGGCCGAAACTGTGATTGTTAATTTTTTAGTAAATTATCGGTTTATTATAACGTGTGGAAATTATAGACACAAGAGGGAAAAGTCCCTATTGTCGAATTTTGTCAACAGGGATATGTTGGAACACCCCATGCGATACCAGTAATACCATAGGCTCCAGTCTGAACGCAGGATACTTTTTAAATTGAACGATCTGATTAAACATTGAGAAAGTAGGATACTAAAGAAACAACGGAATACATAAATGGGAGGTTACGCATGGATCAGAAGAAAAAATCGATGATTGTTTTTACGAAGTATACACCGTACTTGGTTTCAGGGCTTGAAAAAGTTAAAATTTCAAATGGCGATGAAAAAGGTCTAGGACCTGTAACGGCGCTTTGTCGGTGTGGTCATTCGAAGATGAAGCCGTATTGTGATGGTTCCCATGATGATCACGGTGGGCTCGATGAAAAAAAGTCAAAAGACCGCAAAAAGTATGGTCTTCGCAGCTTTGAGGGTGAGAACATCATTATTTATTACAATCCAGATGTCTGTACCCATGATGGTCATTGTGTGAATGGTCTTCCTCCAGTGTTTAGACGTGGTGTTAAGCCGTGGATTCATCCTGATGATGCGCCTGTTAGAGATATAGTGCGTGTTATTGAGACGTGTCCATCGGGTGCTCTCAGTTATGGATTTGGAGATAAAAGATACCAAGAGCTTGACCGTGAGCCGGCTATAACTACACGACAAAATGGCCCCTACAATGTGGAGGGTTTTGTAATGGTAGTGGATGATCAAGCTTCTATACCGGAGAATATGGAACACTATGCACTGTGTCGATGCGGAAATTCTAAGAATAAACCATTTTGTGACGGCACCCATGACGATGAAGGTTTTGAAGCAGACTAAAGCAAAAAACATAGCTGGGGCGTCCTTTTGTGAAGGACGTCCTCTTTAGTAACGTATAGATCAAAATGTTCAGGCATAGGAAATATTCGACGAATGCTATGGTTGATACTGAATTAGGTTATAATAGATGTGAGTATGTAAACAATTGTTTAAAATATTCATGAAAATATTGATGTTTTTGCGAATATCGAGTATAAATGTTAAATAGATATACTAAAAAAGGAGTGGTGACATGCCACAAATAATTGTACATTCAGAAAATGATGGACGTGCACGTGTAAAGGCACAGCTGGTTAACGCTCTAAGAGCGTGCCTTATTGAGACATTAGAGCTTCGACCTGAACAGGGACAAGTTATGTTATATGAAACATTACCGATACATAGAGCTGTAGATGGAGATAAAAATGGAATGATTTTTGTTGAAATCAAGATGGTTTCCGGTCGAACTGATGAAATGAAGCACAACTTAGCAGATGGAATTATCGAAATCATTTCTCAAGAAATGGAATTGGAAAAAAGCCGCGTGATGTGTTTGATAGAGGAATATGAAGCCAAGGCATATATAATTGGAAAGTGAGATTAAGATGATTGATTTTCAAAGAATAGATGAAGAGATTCGTCCAAGAGTCAGAGAATTTATCAGCAAATACTGGGGTTCAGAGCTAATGATCAGCCGAGGTAGAATACATGTCGTCGCTGACCTAGATGGTTTCGTAATCACAGAGGGCGAAGCTATCATTGGCTTGATTACGTTTAGTATCACGTCAGGAGAGTGTGAAATTGTTTCTCTTGATAGCGTGAGACAAGGTCAAGGCATTGGATCAATGCTGATTAATCTAGTGACTGAGGTAGCGACTAAGTCCATGTGTAAACGCCTATGGCTTTATACAACCAATGACAATACAAATGCTCTGAAATTTTATCAGAAGAGGGGCTTTGACATCTGCGGTTTTTATCATAACTCAGTAGATCTGGCTCGACAGGTTAAGCCTGAAATTCCCAAGCTTGGGTGTCATGGTTTGGAAATAAAGCATGAATTTGAACTGGAACGTTTACTATAGACAAGTTTTAATGGAGCCTTCACTTTAGAGTGAGGGCTTTTTATATAGGAGATAGCTATAGTCGTGTCGAATACTTATAATAGGGTATTAATGAAGTGAGGCGATAGACTATGTTTGTAGGCACAGGATATATAAAAATACGGATTTATGAAGCCTATTCTTTAAAAGACCGCAGGCAAGTTCTAAACAGTATCACAACAAAGCTTGGGAATAAGTTCAATATTTCCATTGCAATACTCGATAAGGGTGAGTTGTGGAATGTTGCAGAGATTGGTGTGGCATCGGTATCAGCATCAACAAAAATGCTGGAGTCGGTCTATCAAAAGATTGAAGATATTTTGGATGACGACTACCGATTTGAGGTTGTGTGCTTTGAAGTAGAAATGCATAAAGAGATACAGGGGTGATGCATATGGTATATCAATTTTCCATTCGAACCTTTGAAACACAGGAGTTTATAGACATAACGAATCAAGTTTATAGGACCATTGAGGACAGTGGCGTTAACAGTGGGGTTTGTCATGTGTTTCTACCTCATACAACCGCCGGACTCACAATTAATGAAAATGCAGATCCGGATGTTGTGGAAGACATACTGGGAGAGCTGAATATGTTGGTGCCTGCACATGACGGCTATGCACATATTGAAGGTAATTCGGCTGCGCATATAAAAAGCAGCATGATGGGTGTTTCATTGCATGTTATTATATCCGAAAACGCACTTTTGATAGGCCGATGGCAGGGGCTATATTTAGCTGAATTTGATGGACCGAGAACAAGAACCGTTTATGTTAAGATTATACCTGATCCAGTCCCACTCCAAGTTATTGAGCAATCGCAAGAGGATAGCATAGAACTTGAGAAAAAGGAAAATCAAACAAAATAGAATTCTTAAAATATGATCGATCAAATTCGCAGTGTATGCGGGTTTGGTCGATTTTTATTTACTCTAAATTTAACCCAGATTATTCACTCAAATCAGCAAAAATCCACTTCGCCCTTTGGTTCACAAGCATTCACTTTAATCATTAACGTACCCACCGGGTACGTCAAAGTTTAAAGTAAACACTTGTAATTCCAAATGGCTTGCGTCTTTATTACTGTTTGAATGAATAATCTGGGTTTAGGTATTCAAACATGAGAGGGCGGGTATACACAAGACAAACGATATTTAAAGGAGGGGAATTCTATGAAATATGACTATGACATATTAATAATTGGCGGTGGCAGCGCAGGGATCACATCAGCTTTAACGGCTGTAGGTTTTGGGAAGCGGGTTGCCATTGTTGAAAAGGATAAAATGGGCGGAGAATGTACTTGGTCAGGTTGTATTCCAAGTAAAGCACTTGTTAAAAGGGCCAGACTCGCTCATGAAATGAATAAAGCCACGGATTTAGGATTCGGCATGTGTCAACTCCCTGAGAATATTGGTGTTATGGAGAATGTGCGTGACGTCATTAACGGTGTGTATGCACATGAAACACCTGAAATAATGAAGGCCAAAGGGATAGATATAATTGAAGGTGAAGCGAAGTTTGAAGACAGAAACACATTAAATGTAGATGGAACAAGAGTAACTGCTGAAAAATTTATAATTTGTACCGGTTCTATTCCATTTGTCCCACCAATAGAAGGCCTAGATCATGTTGAGTATAGAACGAATGCAAATCTTTTTGAGATGCCAAAGTTACCTGGAACAATGGTTGTAGTCGGTGGTGGTCCGATCGGCATGGAGATGGCCCAAGCGATGCAACGCCTGGGTGTTCAGGTCACTGTGATTTTAAGACGTGAAATTATACTGGAACGTGATAATCATGAGCTGGGCACTCTGCTCATGAAACGACTTCATAAGGAAGGGATCAGATTTAGAGCCAATGCGGAAATTCTTAGAGTTGATCCGGGTAAGATTACAGTTCAACATCAAAATAAAAGTGATGAAGTCGTGGAATTTGATGAGATTCTAATCGCAACAGGCCGCAGAATCAATCTCAGTGGACTGGGCCTTGAAAAGATTGGTGTGGCTTTTTCCGAACATGGACTTGTTGTAGATGAACATTTAGAAACGACACAGAAGGGGATCTACGGTGCTGGCGATTCGGTTGGGCCTTATAGACTGAGCCATATTGCTGAAAATCATGGAATCACTGCTGTTGTAAATGCAGTATTGCCTGTTAAGCGGAAGGTGAACTATGACAATGTACCATGGGTGACATTTACAGATCCCGAAATGGCCCATATGGGTATGAATGAAGAAGATGCTCGCACGTTGCTTGGTTCTAATTTAAGAATTTATAAACAAGATTATTCCGAGCTTGATCGAGCTATTACAGAAAGAGAAATACTAGGTCGGGCGATTGTGTATTGTGATAAAAAAGGTATGGTCTATGGAGCTGATGTTTTAGGAAATAGAGCGGGAGAATTGATACATGAACTGCTCATGTTTAAATTTTATGGCATCAGTCTAAAAAAGGCGGCTGATATGATTTATGCGTATCCGACGTACTCAGAAATTATTAGAAAGCTGGGGAAAAAGGCATACATCAGTGAACTTGAAAGCAACCCATTGGTCAAAGCTGTTGGTTTGGTTTTAGGTCGAAGAAAGAATACTGAGAAATAGTATCTGAAGTGTAGTGTTTCAGTATCGTAATCTGTAAAGGTCAGTGATATAATAAACTTTGATAATTAATGGGAAACTTGCAAAAAAAGTGAATGGTTTTTGCAAGTTTCTCAATTTTGTATGAAAGTTTTTTTATAAGGGGGATTTTGCACATGGATAAAAAGAAATTAAACAGAATGATTCTCATGGCTCTTATGGTTGCGATTTCATTTGTTGGAGCAAATATTAAGCTTCCGGGACCTTTCAGTACAATTGCACTTGATTCATTTTCAGCGTACTTTGCTGGAGTGTTAATGGGAGGTGTTGCAGGTGGCGTTGTTGGTCTTTTAGGTCATCTTATGACGTCGTTTTTATCTGGATTCCCATTTGGTTTGCCTATTCACGCTGTTATTGGCCTTATGATGTTCGTGTCAGTGTATGTGTTTTCTGCAGTATCGAAGAAATTGAACTGGGTGCTTGGCGCAATTGTCGGTGTTTTAATCAATGGTATTTTAATGCCTGCAGCATTGACTTTCATGCCAGGGTTTGAGTGGGGAATGGCTGTGGCATTTATGCCTATGCTTGCAGCTGCAAGTGCTGTAAATATTGCACTTGCTATAATTGTATACAATGCTGTTGCTAAAACAGATTTTGCAAATGGGTTCAGAAACAATGAAATATAGGGATGTTATAACGTATCCATTAAACGAAAATCACTTGATGGTGACGGGTTGCGATTCTTGTGGAAGTATAGGAAACAAAGTAAGTGACACAATTTCAGTAGATGCATCTGTTGTTGGTTATGTGACCGCCCGTGTTGCACTTTTAGAAGTTTTAACACTGGGGGCGCACGTTGTTGGTGTAACGGTTCCTATTTCAAATGAGCCTGAACCAACAGGAAGACAGGTTCTTGAAGGTGTCAAAAGATGTATGGAAGATTTTGAGGTTGAAGCTCCAGTTCTTACGAGCATGGAAAAGAACATGGAAACAAGTATGACGGCTGTTGGTGTGGTTGTAAATGGTATTGCTAAGTCACTTAAACAAGGCGGCGCTTGTTGCGGAGATCAAATTTTTGTTATTGGTCGTCCATCTGTTGGTGAAGACGTGATTAAATATGGCGATGAACTTTTAAACGCTGAATCTGTGAAGTCATTGCTGAAATACAATGGTGTGAAAGAGCTACTGCCTGTTGGTTCAAAGGGGATCGGATATGAGTTAAGGCAAATGATGTTGGCACATGGCTGTGAATATGAAATTGTTGAGGAACATGGGCTTGATCTGGATAAGTCATGTGGACCATCTTCGGCTGCAATTGTCATTGTTTCCGGAGACAAATCAATCGCACTTAACATTCCAGTTCGACATATTGGCATGGTATTGTAATATTTTACATTCTTATGACAATGTACCTTGTTAGATTAAATTCATTACAATTTGGGTAGAGTATTATATAAGAGAATGTATAAATTCTCATGCAATATAGACAAAAAGCTCAAGAAATTTCGGCTTATACCGATATATGATGTATAATTATTAATAATCGAATATTGTCGAATAATAGGTGCAGCTTTATCCAAATGTAAAGGTGGGATGACCATGACTGCAAACCTGAAAGACAAAAGAGTGGACGGCCGTCTGGCTAATCACAATGAGCTTAGTGAAATGTTTTACATTAACGAACGTTACGCTGATTTCGCACCACCTGTTGAAATTGACCTTACAGAGATTTTCGATCGTGAAGTTCGAATTAGAACGATGTCTTCTATGAATGTCGGAGACTTCATTGGTGTGGATATTCGAATCAAGCGCGTGATTTACAGTGTGGTTGGACGTGTTGAATATGTGGATGCGGATACTGTTGGTTACTGGATAACCTTAAGTGTGGATTATATACCGAATGGAATGCTACTTGAACTGGAAGATATAATAACTTCAAGCATATAAACGAATGAAAACTCCCTGAATTCAGGGAGTTTTTTTATACATAGAATTAATGAAATATTGGCTCATGGACCAAATCCTCTGTTCGTGTTTATTCAATAATGATAAAATGGAAAAAATAGAATAATATTCGAGTGTTTCGGGTAATAATAAAAAGGATTTCCAGTCAACTGTGACGAATTTATTTTTGTCTGGATTTTCTATAGGGTAGGTGATCGAAGTTGAAATATGTAGAAATTGGAAAAGTTGAACCAGGGATGATTCTCGCGGAACCCATTTTTAATGAAGATGGAACCGTAGAGTTACTTGGCGCGGGCTCAGAACTAAGTGATCGTCATATCAAACTACTGAAGCGACTGGGTATACTAGCCGTTAAAATAACTGAATATGCACCGTACTCAGGTCCGAAAGCGGGTCAAAAGCCTTCTTCAGCCTCTCTTGATGCAGACACTGTGGAAAAGGCAGCGAAAGCAGCAGGGCGTCCTTATGATGTCGAACAATTCAAAAATGAGCTTGAAGAGATTGTAGATGAAAACTATGAACCTGTTGTGACCAACGTGGTTAACGCAAATATGGTCATCAATGTTCTAACAGGTGAAGGGAATACACCTATTGATGTTAAACATGAGGAAATGATTGAAGAGACGAAGGAAATGTTCCAACACCTTCGTGAATCAAATGACTTGGATTTAACTTCAGTGAAAGAAAATATTGAAGAAGCATTACCAGACATGATTCGAAATAACGATGTTCTAATGCGCCTGAATCAATTGAAAGCTTCAGATGATTATACATTCCAACATAGTCTGAAGGTGTCGATTTTGGCGAGCATGATTGGCAAGTGGCTGGGTTATAATAAAGAGCAGTTGGTGGAACTTGGACAAGCAGCCATGCTATTTGATGTTGGCAAAATGAAAATTCCTGATTTTATTCTTAATAAAGAGAAGACAATCACGGAAGATGAATTCGAAGTGATTAAGCGTCATGCGCAGTTTGGGTACAGTGTACTTATGAAAACTCAGGGTGTGACAAATAATATAAAATACAGTGCATTACAACATCACGAAAGACTGGATGGCAGTGGTTATCCGCTACGTTTAAAGTCTGGGCAGATTCATGAATTTGCAAAAATTATCATGGTCTGTGATATTTTTGATGCTATGATCTCAGAGAGACCATACCGTAAAAAAGTGTCACCGTTTAAAGCGGCTGAATTTATTTCGTGGCAAAGTGGTACAACACTGGATTCCAAAGTTTGTTATGTGTTCCTAAGCAATTTAGCAGAGTTTTTTGTTGGAAAACGTGTGAAACTTAACACAGGTGAAGAGGGAACGGTCATTTATGTTGATGTGAATTTCCCAACAAGACCTGTTGTTCAAGTTGAAGATCGATTTGTTGATTTGGTGAAAGAATCATCAATTCAAATAGATGAGCTGTTAGAGCGCGTTGATTTGCAATAAGTATATAATTATGGACTTGACACTATTTCTATCATAGATTATGATATACACAAATTAATAGACTGGCATTGATGGGGCTAGTAGATATTGTATGGGACTTAAGAGAGTAAGCTGGTTGCTGTAAAGTTTACCGAGTACAAATATTGAATTACAACCTGGAGCTATGATCAGAAATGGTCACGTATCATCTGCGTTAAAGATGTTGAGGCTGAACGTGCATTGGTGAAAACACGATTGGCGAAAAAAGGTGGTACCACGGGTTTTCTCGTCCTTTACGGACGCAAAAACCCGTTTTTTATTTTTTGAAGGGATAAAATTCCCTCATGCGTCGTTGAAGGTATTTTTTCAAGCTAGTCACGTACATTGGTACGCTCCTATCTTGAAAAAACACCTTCGCCTAGCCTGAGAAAATTTTCTCTCCTTCAAAAACGGCGCCTTGTCTAAGACAATTTTCTCTTCGTCAAAACTGGTTAAAAAGACAAACATGAAAACAATTATAGGACGTATAGATGAAAGTGAGGTCATTTAAATGACAAATGTATTTGATATTTTACAAGACAGAGGATTTATTGAGCAAATTACGCATGAAGACGAAGTGAAAGAGCTTCTTGGTAAAGAGAGTGTGACATTCTACGTTGGATTTGACCCGACTGCAGATAGCCTACACCTTGGACACTTTGTTCAAGTTATGGTTATGAAGCACATGCAAGCTGCTGGTCACAAGCCGATCGCGCTTATTGGTGGAGGCACTGCAAAAGTTGGAGACCCTTCTGGTAAAACAGATATGCGTCAAATGCTGACGAATAACAGACTAGAAGAAAATGGACTTGCTCTTCAGAAGCAACTGCAACATTACTTAACACTTGATGGAGAAAAAGGTTTTGTAGCAAATAACGCAGACTGGCTTGATCACCTAAACTACATTGACTTCCTAAGAGAGATCGGATCAAAATTCTCTGTAAATAGAATGCTTCAAGCAGAGTGTTTTAAGCAACGTTTGGAGTCAGGACTGACTTTCCTTGAATTCAACTACATGGTTATGCAGGGCTACGATTTCCTTGAACTGAATCGTCGCTTTAAGTGTAAAATACAACTTGGCGGAAACGATCAGTGGTCAAATATTATTGCCGGTGTTGAGCTGACAAGAAAAGTAGAGCAAGAGCAGGTGTTTGGTCTTACATTTAAACTTCTAACAACTTCGGCTGGTGTGAAAATGGGTAAAACAGTTGCTGGTGCTCTTTGGATTGATCCAGAGAAGACAACGCCATTTGAAATGTTCCAGTACCTTCGTAATGTTGAAGATGCTGATGTTGAGAACTGTTTATCACTTCTTACATTCATTCCAATGGACGAAGTTCGTCGTATGGGAGCTCTAGAAGGTTCTGAAATCAATAAAGCGAAAGAAACTTTGGCATTTGAATTTGTAAAAATTGTCCATGGCGAAGAAGAAGCACAAAAGGCTCTTCAAGCAGCGAAAGCATTATTCTCTGGCGGTGCAGATATGAGCAATGTGCCTACATCAGAAATGAAATCATCTGATTTTGAAGGTGAAGGCATGGGCATCCTTGATTTACTTAATGCTTGTGGTCTTGCACCATCAAGAAGTGAAGCGCGTCGTAATGTTCAACAAGGCGGCGTTATGGTGAATGGCGTAAAGGTAGAAAGTATCGATCGTAAGATCACGCTTGAAGATTTTGGTGATGAAGGCGTGTTGATTAAACGAGGTAAGAAGAAGTTCCACCGTGTGCTTCTTGGATAGATAAAGGTATATTGAGAGCTGTTGAAAACAAGATTGTATTTGATCCTTGTGCAACAGCTCTTTTTTATTATTTATGAGAATTTCAAATTGAATACAAGTTAACTTATTAACGATGAAGGGTTTTTGCTTTAAATGTAGAATTATAGAATAAGTACCATAATAAATGCATTATGAGATATTAAAGCAGTTAACATAGAATTTACAAGACTGTTACATGGTTATTAACCGATGTAACATATATCATTTACAATTAAAGTATCAGAAGATTCTGACCGATATTGTTAGTAACAACAGGAGTTAGCTAACTTGGAGGTGGATGTCAAAGCGATTCAATCTGGAGGTAAAAACAGAGTAGCGGCCTAGCGGCGCGCTCCGCTGATGGCCGAAAGGGGTGTCGCTATGGGAATGCAAATCTATCAAGAAGGCACATACAAAATTTACAGAGCAGGACATAATTACATTGTTCACAATTCTGAGTATGACTTTAAAGAGAAGCACTCACATGTTCACACATTTCAAATTGCTAAGAAACTAATTCATTGTGTTAATCACCGTATTATTCCACGATCATTTAATTTTTACTTATTAACTTCTCTCACACGTATTTCTGGTGATGAAGAATACATTGAGAAAGTGAACTTACTTATAGAGGTTCGTAAGCAAAAAGGTAAGAAACAACAGTACTGCAATCACTCTGCATAGCTGAATTATAAAAAACATTTCGAGGCTGTTTCCACACCTGTGGAGACAGCCTCTTGCGTTTATATCACTCAGTAAGCTATGATAGATATGAATGCAATATCGACTGGAGGCTTACAGAATGAAAACGTGGTTTGCCGTAGAAAATTCATTAATTGATCGAAATGATTTAACAGCGTATGAAAAATTATGTGGGATGGTTCTAGCGCGGTACGCTGGTCGCTCTGAATTTGACCATTTACTTACAACAGATATTATCGCAGTAAAAATGGGTGTTGACTCAAATACAGCTCTCACAGCGTTACGAGGTCTTGTTTCTAAGGGACTGATAGATGTTGAGAGTACTAGTGATTTGTTTGTCGAAGGGAGCCCGAATAACATTCGAGAACTAGAACTTGCTGAGCTTGAGGAGTCAGATACTCATATTTTAAGAGCACAGTCGGCGGAATCTGATATACAATCTTTTGAATATGAAAATCTTGATCCTCACACACCAAATAGCGATATCATTCTCGACTCACTTGTTGACCCTTCTCAAACATTGATGAAAGATCAGTCAGATAAAAGTTCATCATACAAAGATAGTAAAGTGGATGACGAACCTATAGAGCCGGAACTTGATAATCTAGATCGAATGCTCATGGAATCAAAACTGGCTGAGAAGTCACATGGAAAAGAACACGCAGCAGGTGATGTTGTCAAACGTGGTGAAGTAGAAGACGCTAAAAGGATGGAA
>Ga0209379_10001826_pt1 | contig 13431 bp, 17 predicted proteins | sample tdDd001_FD_187124 | JGI IMG/M metagenome (GOLD analysis project Ga0209379, IMG submission 187124) | Marine sediment microbial communities from the Atlantic coast under amendment with organic carbon and nitrate - tdDd00.1 (SPAdes)... | ecosystem: Environmental > Aquatic > Marine > Coastal >...
TTAAGACCGAATTCGCCGAAGCTTACATCAGTACCTTTAGCTAGACCACGGTTACGACCTGTCTGAACCTTACGGAACTTAGTACGTTTAGGTTGTAGCATCTGTCGACTCCTTACTTACGGCCTTTACGCTGCTTCTTAGGCTTGTCGCCTTTAGGCTCTACAGCGTTAGCTGCTGGCATACCACCTAGGATTTCACCTTTGAAGATCCAAGTTTTAATGCCGATCACACCGTATTGAGTGTGAGCCGAAGAAGTTGCGTAATCAATGTCTGCACGTAGAGTGTGTAGAGGCACACGACCTTCACGGTACCACTCAGAACGTGCGATTTCAGCGCCGCCTAGACGACCGCTTACTTCCACTTTGATGCCTTTAGCACCTAGACGCATTGCGTTTTGTACCGCGCGCTTCATAGCACGACGGAACATAACACGACGCTCTAGTTGAGACGCGATGCTGTCACCAACAAGTTGTGCATCAAGTTCAGGCTTACGTACTTCAGCGATGTTAATTTGCGCTGGTACACCTGCAATTTTTGCTACAGCTGCGCGTAGTTTCTCAACGTCTTCACCTTTCTTACCGATTACAACGCCTGGACGAGCAGTGTGAATAGTCACACGGATACTCTTAGCAGGACGCTCGATAACGATACGTGAAAGAGACGCTTTTTGTAGTTCCTTAGTTAGGAACTGACGTACCTTGAAGTCGCCGTCTAGGTTGTCAGCGAAATCTTTGGTGTTAGCAAACCATGTAGCATTCCAAGGCTTAACGATGCCAAGACGAATACCATTAGGATGTACTTTTTGACCCATTGCTTACTCTCCTAGTCTCTAGCGATCTGCTACAACAACAGTGATGTGGCTTGAACGCTTCAAGATACGATCCGCACGACCTTTAGCACGAGGCATAATACGCTTCATGATAGGGCCTTCATCTACAAAGATTTTTGCGACATTCAGATCGTCAATATCTGCACCTTCGTTGTGCTCCGCGTTAGCGATAGCAGACTCTAGAACTTTCTTAACTAGAACAGCAGCTTTTTTGTTGCTGAACGTTAGAATTTCTAGAGCTTGGTCAACAGATTTACCACGAATTAGATCCGCAACTAAGCGAGCTTTCTGAGGCGAAATGCGAGCAAAGTTATGTTTAGCAATAGCTTCCATCATTTACTCCTTAACGCTTCTTAGCTTTCTTATCCGCAGCGTGACCGCGGTAAGTACGTGTTGGTGCGAATTCACCTAGTTTGTGACCGATCATTTCTTCGGTAACGAAAACAGGTACGTGCTGACGACCATTATGGACAGCGATGGTCAAACCGATCATCGATGGGATGATCATTGAACGACGGGACCAAGTCTTAAGTGGCTTTTTGTCTCCGCTTTCCACCGCTTTCTCTACCTTCTTCAGCAAGTGTAGGTCAATAAATGGACCTTTCTTGAGAGAACGTGGCATGGCGATTCCTCTTTATATAGATTACTTGTTACGACGACGTACGATGTACTTGTCAGTGCGTTTGTTCTTACGAGTCTTGAAGCCTTTAGTTGGCATACCCCAAGGAGATACTGGGTGACGACCGCCAGATGTACGACCTTCACCACCACCGTGTGGGTGATCAACCGGGTTCATTACTACACCACGTACGGTTGGACGTACGCCGCGCCAGCGTGAAGCACCAGCTTTACCAAGTTCACGTAGCATGTGCTCAGAGTTACCAACTTCACCGATTGTTGCACGGCCTTCAGAAAGAACTTTGCGCATTTCGCCAGAACGTAGACGGATAGTTACGTACGCACCGTCGCGAGCAACGATTTGAGCGTAAGCACCAGCCGAACGAGCTAGCTGACCACCTTTACCAGGTTTAAGTTCAACGTTGTGTACAGTTGAACCTACTGGGATGTTACGCATTGGTAGAGTGTTACCAGCTTTGATTGGTGCATCAACACCAGACTGAATAACATCACCCGCGTTAACACCTTTAGGTGCTAGGATGTAGCGACGCTCACCGTCTTTGTATAGAACTAGAGCAATGTTTGCGCTACGGTTTGGATCGTATTCTAGACGCTCAACTGTCGCTGGGATACCGTCTTTAGTACGTTTGAAGTCAACTAGACGGTAGTGGTGCTTGTGACCACCGCCGATGTGACGTACTGTGATACGACCGTTGTTGTTACGACCACCGTTCTTAGAGTTTTTCTCTAGAAGAGGTGCGTATGGCTTGCCCTTGTGTAGGTCAGCGTTAACAACTTTAACAACGTGACGACGACCAGGGGAAGTCGGCTTACATTTAACAATAGCCATTCTTAACTACTCCTGTTATTCCGCGCCGCCAACGAAGTCAAGATCTTGACCTTCTTTCAAAGTAACGTACGCTTTCTTAACGTCGCTGCGGCGACCTTGGCGTAGACCTTGACGTTTGGTCTTACCCTTAGTGATAAGAGTATTTACAGACTTAACTTCAACTTCAAATAGCTTTTCTACAGCTGCTTTGATCTCTTTCTTAGTTGCATCTTTAGCTACTTTGAAAACGATAGTGTTCGCTTTCTCAGCTGCCATAGTTGCTTTTTCAGAGATGTGCGGAGCACGTAGAACTTTTAGGATACGCTCTTCAGTGATCATGCTAGCATCTCCTCAACTTGCTTAACTGCTTCAGCAGTCATTACAACTTTGTCGAACGCGATTAGTGAAACTGGGTCGATACCAGCAACGTCACGTGCGTCAACTTTGTATAGGTTACGAGCAGCTAGGAATAGATTCTCATCTACTTCGCTAGTCACGATTAGAGCGTCAGTTAGCTCAAGCTCTTTAAGCTTAGCAACTAGCTCTTTAGTCTTTGGCGCTTCAACTGAGAAGTTATCAACAACGATTAGACGCTCTTGACGAACTAGCTCAGAAAGAATGCTCTTCATAGCACCGCGGTACATTTTTTTGTTTACTTTTTGGCTGTGATCTTGTGGTTTCGCAGCAAAAGTAACACCACCTGTACGCCAGATTGGGCTACGGATTGTACCAGCACGCGCACGGCCAGTACCTTTTTGACGCCATGGCTTAGCGCCACCGCCAGAAACTTCTGAACGTGTTTTTTGAGCACGAGTACCTTGACGAGCACCTGCTGCAAACGCAACAACTACTTGGTGTACAAGAGCTTCGTTAAACTCACGTCCGAAAGTAGTTTCGGAAACAGTTAGTGCATCAGCACCTTTAACCATTAGTTCCATTACTTACTCCTGAGACGTTATGCTTTAACAGCTGGTTTAACGATCACGTTGCCACCTGTTGAGCCTGGTACTGCACCTTTAATAAGAAGCAGATTGCGCTCAGCGTCAACACGTACGATCTCTAGGTTTTGAGTCGTTACACGCTCAGCACCCATGTGACCTGCCATTTTCTTGCCTTTAAATACGCGACCTGGAGTTTGACATTGGCCAATTGAACCCGGTGCACGGTGAGACAATGAGTTACCGTGAGTCATATCTTGAGTACGGAAGTTCCAACGCTTAACAGCGCCTTGGAAGCCCTTACCTTTAGATGTACCAGTAACGTCTACTTTCTTAGTTTCGTTGAATAGTTCAACTGTTAGCTCAGCGCCAACTGCGAACTCTTCACCGTTTTCCAAACGGAATTCCCAAAGACCGCGACCAGCTTCAACGCCAGCTTTAGCAAAGTGACCTGCTTCAGCTTTGTTTACACGGTTAGCTTTCTTAGAACCAGCAGTTACCTGAATTGCTGCGTAGCCGTCTGTCTCAAGAGTTTTAACTTGAGAAACACGGTTTGCTTCAACTTCAACAACTGTTACTGGGATAGAAACGCCGTCTTCAGTAAATACGCGGGTCATGCCCACTTTACGACCGATTAGACCAATCATTCTTCTAATCTCCCTTAACCTAGGCTAATTTGAACGTCAACGCCCGCAGCAAGGTCTAGACGCATTAGAGCATCAACAGTTTTGTCTGTTGGCTCAACGATGTCGATTAGACGCTTGTGAGTACGAATTTCGTACTGGTCACGTGCTTTCTTGTTAACGTGTGGAGAGATAAGAACTGTGAAACGCTCTTTACGAGTAGGTAGTGGGATTGGACCACGAACCTGTGCGCCAGTGCGCTTAGCTGTTTCAACGATTTCCGCTGTAGAAGCGTCGATTAGTTTGTAATCGAATGCTTTTAGGCGGATACGGATACGTTGGTTCTGCATGAGACAGAGCTCCAATATTAAAAATTACACAAACAATATCGCCACTCAGACTCGTCAAGACGAGAGAATGCCGATTGATTTATGTGAAACCGTAGCGTCCAAGATTAGGACACATTGTCAGTTAATTTTCGATTAACTATCCCTATATACCAGAGTCACGTCTGGGGATAGTTTTTCCGAAGAAAAGATAGCTAATTGTATTAACCGCGAACATAAGCTGAGTCTACATTACCTCGTAAATCACTAGGATTTACTCGCTCCTCATTGCTCATTGGTTCACAACTGGCTTAACCAGTGCGACGCATTATACAGATCACACTTTAGGATGCAAGAGCTGAGTGAAAAATAATCGAATAAAATCCAACCACTCGAAATATCCAAAAGTTCTGCCGCCACATAAACAAAAAGGACGCCGTAGCGTCCTTTTTTAAACAGGAATGATAATAGCGCTGGCTATTACTTCTTGCTTGATAGTGCACCGAAACGCTTGTTGAAGCGATCAACACGGCCGCCTGTATCAACGATACGTTGCTTACCAGTGTAGAATGGGTGACACTTGTCACATACGTCTAGGTGGATAGATTCCTTCGCTAGAGTAGATTTGAACTCAAAAGAGTTGCCGCAAGAACAAGTAGCAGTTACTGCTTTGTATTCTGGGTGGATACCAGCTTTCATGGGATAACCTCAATAGTAGGCCGTGTCGCTATACGAATCTAAGCCGCACACCACACGTAATTAATATCAAAAATGCGATACCGCATCGACCAATTGCCGAAGCCATATCTCAAGGCGCAGTATAGTAATGAATCACCTTGCTAGGATCAACACATTTGGCAACTTTTTCGCCACTTTTTTCACCAGCACTTATATATAGAGGACTTTCTCTTACCTTATTTGAGGATTACTCGAATTCCGCCGAAGGTTTTAATAGACTATACCCTCTTCTTCCCTCTTTTATATAGTTAAGATTCTATGCGCCCATCCATCGCTAGAGTGGCACTACCGGTACCACTCGACAAACAGTTTGATTACATCATTCCCGGGCATCTCTTTCCGCTCATTGGAGGAAGGGTGTCTGTTCCTTTCGGCCGTCAGACCCTTGTCGGCATAGTCACTGCGATGGTGAACCATTCTGATTTTCCTAAAGAGCAACTGAAACCAATCAAAGCAGTTTTAGACGCCCAACCTCTATGGCCAGAGAAACTATACTGCTTACTTACTTGGTGTAGTCAGTTTTACCAATACCCTCTCGGAGACACATTGCACAACGCGATGCCCACGGCACTGCGTAAAGGTAAACCTGCAGACTTTGCTACGCTGCAAGAGTGGAAGATCACTACATCGGGTAAAGATAAGCTGATGCAAGGTTTAGGGCGCGCAGTCAAACAACAGCGTGCTTTGCAGATGTTAGTTAATGGCTCAGTTCCGCATCAAGAGTTTATTGATCATGAAATTGGGTCTAGCGTACTTAAATCATTAGAAGAGAAAGGCTGGGTCGAACGCATAGAGAAGAAGCCAACAATCACTAAGTGGGGCCAACAAGTCGAGTGCGACGTTGAGAAGCCAAAACTCAACCATGAACAGGCGCTGGCTATTGCAAGCGTAAACAGTCAAACCGGCTTTGCCTGCTATTTATTAGAGGGCGTAACCGGCTCAGGTAAAACCGAAGTCTATTTGAACCTCATTAAGCCAGTGCTTGAGCAAGGTAAACAAGCATTAGTTTTGGTGCCAGAGATAGGTTTAACACCACAAACTATCAACCGCTTTAAACATCGCTTTAATGTTCCCGTTGATGTCATCCATTCTGGGCTAAATGATACCGAGCGGCTGAATGCTTGGCTTTCTGCACGGGACAAAGCCGCCGGCATCATTATTGGTACCCGCTCTGCCCTGCTAACGCCCTTCGCCAATCTCGGCATTATTATCGTCGATGAAGAGCACGACTCGTCTTATAAACAGCAAGATAGCCTGCGCTATCACGCGCGTGATGTTGCGGTTATGCGCGCACATAAAGAGCAAGTGCCTATTGTGCTTGGTTCAGCAACGCCTGCATTAGAAACACTGCATAATGCACTCACTGGTAAGTATCATCATTTAACTCTGACTCAACGTGCTGGCTCTGCTGTACCAACGACGAATAAAGTACTCGATGTAAAAGGCCTCTATTTAGATAGTGGATTATCCGCGCCTTTGATTGCAGAAATGCGCAAACACCTAAAAGCAGGCAATCAAGTCATGTTGTTCTTAAACCGCCGAGGCTTTTCACCAGCATTGATGTGCCATGAATGTGGCTGGATTGCGGAATGTAAACGTTGTGATGCTTACTACACCTTCCATCAATACAGCAATGAGATTCGCTGTCATCACTGCGGCTCACAGCAACCTGTGATTCATCAATGCCAAGGGTGTGGCTCGACACAGTTAGTGACTGTGGGCGTAGGCACGGAACAGCTCGAGTTACAATTGGCAGATCTATTTCCCGAATACAAAGCCATTCGTATTGATAGAGATAGCACTCGCCGCAAAGGCAGCCTAGAGGATGCGCTCGAGTCGATTCGTAAAGGCGAATACCAAATTTTAATCGGCACTCAAATGCTAGCAAAAGGCCACCACTTCCCTAACGTGACACTTGTTGCGCTGCTAGATGTGGATGGCTCTTTATATAGTAGTGACTTCCGAGCATCAGAGCGTTTAGCACAGTTATTCATTCAGGTCGCCGGGCGCGCTGGCCGAGCAAGTAAGCCGGGAGAAGTGATACTGCAAACCCACCATCCAGAACATAGTTTGCTACAGGCGCTGCTGCAAAAAGACTACCGACACTTTGCCATGACCGCCTTAGAAGAACGTAAGCTGGCTCAATTACCGCCATATAGCTTCTTGACCTTATTTAAAGCAGAAGCGAACCAAAGCGAAGTGGTCGAAGACTTTTTACGTCAATTGCGTTTTACCCTTGAATCACACCCGCTATTCGATGATTCCTGCATGGTATTGGGACCGACTCCATCACCATTAGCCAAGCGTGCCGGGAAATATCGTTGGCAGTTGTTACTGCAAACTCAGCATCGCTCATTGATGCAAAAGTTATTAACCAGTGCGAAACCTGCTATTGAGTTGTTGCCAAATGCCAAGAAAGTACGCTGGAATTTAGACATAGAACCACAAGATCTCAGCTAGCAAACGTTTAACTATGTAATGAATTACCGTCTTATGTGATTGAAATCACAATCGCATTGCAATTTTTGTTAATCAGGCCGTAACTTTCACTTTAGAAATGAATAGACTATCCAAATTAGCAAAGTCTAAAGTGGATCAATCACATAGGCTGATATTAGAACAATGACAAACGTCATCTGGCAATCAATTGAGAGGGTATAAACTATGGCGACAATGAAGGATGTTGCCCAGCTTGCTGGAGTCTCTACCGCAACCGTGTCGCGAGCTCTGATGAATCCGGAAAAAGTATCATCATCGACACGAAAAAGAGTAGAAGATGCAGTACTTGAAGCTGGCTACTCACCGAATTCATTAGCACGCAACTTACGTAGAAATGAATCAAAAACCATTGTCACTATAGTTCCCGACATCTGCGATCCGTACTTTTCTGAAATCATTCGTGGTATCGAAGATGCAGCAATGGAACATGGCTACCTAGTCCTACTGGGCGACAGTGGTCAACAGAAAAAACGAGAAAGCTCATTTGTAAACCTCGTCTTTACCAAACAAGCTGATGGCATGCTACTGCTTGGCACCGATTTACCATTCGATGTCAGCAAGCCAGAACAGAAAAACTTACCACCTATGGTGATGGCTTGTGAGTTTGCTCCTGAGCTAGAACTGCCAACCGTACACATTGATAACCTAACCTCTGCTTTTGAAGCCGTGAACTACCTAACTCAATTAGGCCATAAGCGTATCGCTCAAATCTCTGGTCCAGAGAGTGCTGCACTATGCCAATTCCGTCAGCAGGGTTACCAACAGGCGTTACGTCGTGCGGGCATTACTAAAGAAGCACAATACAGTATCGTTACTGACTTCACCTTTGAAGGCGGTGCACAAGCAATCCGTAAACTACTCGAACTACCAGAGCCACCTACCGCTGTATTCTGTCATTGTGACACCATGGCTATTGGTGCGATCCAAGAAGCAAAACGCCTAGGATTGAGAGTTCCACAAGACATCTCAATTGTTGGGTTTGACGATATCCAATTTGCTCAGTACTGCGATCCACCGTTAACTACCATCTCGCAACCTCGTTATGAGATCGGTCGCCAAGCCATGCTAATGATGCTAGAGCTGTTAAAAGGTCATGATGTACACTCCGGCTCTCGCTTACTTGAGACCAAACTTGTTGTTCGAGGTAGTGCTGCTCCACCACCATTACGCTGATAACTAACTAGCCACTCTAGCATCGCTAAAGTGGCCAGTTTCCTGCACGTAGCTAACAAGATTACATTGTCAGGGTGTTTTCTCTCCTCGTTCTGGATTACCATACTGTCAGAATCCTTGATGACCTGAAGTTACCGTGGCAAATAGAGATTATGTACGACGTGGTCGTGGCACGCCGAAAAAAACAACCAAGAAACAACCATCACGAAAAAAACCTTGGCGTAGTGGCCTACTAGCTGTCTTGCTTGTGGGGGGCTTTGGCTATGGCTTATACCTACTCAGTACCGATCCTGAGCCAGAAAAGCCAGTAGCGAAACAAGAGCCGGTGAAGACAAGCAAGCCGAAACCAAAGAAAGAACTTCCACCTCCTCCTGAGGAAAAGTGGGAATATGTCGAGTCTTTACCTAGCCGTGAAGTCGAAGTTGTCGCGAAAGAAATTGAAGTTTCAAAGATCCCTTACATAATGCAATGTGGGGCGTATAAGACTCAGGCTCAAGCGGAAGACCGCAAGCTAGCGATCGCTTTCCAAGGAATCTCTAGCCAAATACGTAAGAAAGAAGGCAGTTCTTGGTACCGTGTCGTACTAGGACCGTACAAATTCAAACGTGATGCTGAAAAGGATCGCCACAAGTTGCAACGAGCGAAGATCGAGCCCTGCGCAATTTGGAAAGAGACTCTATAAGTTTGACTAAACATTGAATTTAAAGACCAACTGAGAGATCAGTTGGTCTTTTCTTTTACCGAGGTCCCTACTCGCTCTCTTCCTCGTTCAAAATGACAAATCATAATGTCTACAAAGGAAAAACGACTTCCCCTTGAATCCCGAATCCCTTCCCCCCATATAATGATTAAATCCAAAGAGAAATAATTAAGAGGTCGACTGTGACTACTATTGTATCTGTACGTCGAAACAACAAAGTCGTCATCGCGGGTGATGGCCAAGTATCATTAGGCAATACGGTAATGAAAGGCAATGCACGTAAAGTCCGTCGCCTGTACAACAATCAAGTACTTGCAGGTTTTGCCGGTGGTACTGCCGATGCTTTCACTCTATTCGAGCGTTTTGAAAGTAAGTTGCAAATGCATCAAGGCCACCTAACTAAAGCAGCCGTTGAACTAGCTAAAGATTGGCGTACCGACCGAGCACTTCGAAAACTAGAAGCGCTGCTGGCTGTAGCCGATGAAACCGCTTCACTGATCATCACAGGTAATGGTGATGTGGTTCAGCCAGAAAATGACTTGATCGCGATTGGCTCAGGTGGTGCATACGCACAAGCGGCAGCCACTGCACTATTAGAAAACACAGACCTAGATGCTCGCGAAATCGCAGAAAAAGCATTGAACATTGCAGGTGACATCTGTGTATTCACCAACCACCATCACACTGTAGAAGAACTAGAATCTACAGCAGAACTTCCTAAGCCTACGGCTTAAGCGTAATCGTAACGAAGTAAGGAAAGAATATGTCTGAAATGACTCCTCGCGAAATCGTTCATGAACTGAACCGCCACATCATTGGTCAAGACAAAGCAAAACGTTCGGTTGCGATTGCACTGCGTAACCGCTGGCGTCGCATGCAACTTGAAGAAAGCTTGCGTGTAGAAGTAACACCAAAAAACATCCTAATGATTGGTCCAACTGGTGTGGGTAAAACTGAGATTGCTCGTCGTCTTGCAAAACTGGCTAACGCGCCGTTTATCAAAGTAGAAGCGACCAAGTTCACCGAAGTTGGCTACGTGGGTAAAGAAGTGGAAACCATTATCCGCGACCTAACGGATGTTGCCGTAAAGATGACCCACCAGCAAGCAATGGAAAAAGTTAAGTTCCGTGCAGAGGAGCTGGCTGAAGAGCGTATTCTTGACGCCCTACTGCCACCAGCTCGTGATGCTTGGGGTCAAGCTGAACAAACTGAAGACAGCTCAAACACTCGTCAAATTTTCCGTAAAAAACTCCGTGAAGGTAAGTTAGACGATAAAGAGATCGAAATCGACGTAGCTGCGCCACAAATGGGTGTGGAAATCATGGCTCCTCCAGGTATGGAAGAGATGACCAACCAACTGCAGGGCATGTTCCAAAACCTAGCTGGTGACACCAAGAAAAAGCGTAAGCTGAAAATCAAAGACGCAATGAAAGCGTTGGCGGAAGAAGAAGCGGCGAAACTGGTAAACCAAGAAGAGCTGAAAGAATCTGCGATCTTCAACGTAGAGAACAACGGCATCGTATTTATCGACGAAATCGATAAGATTTGTAAGCGCGGTGAGAGCTCTGGCCCTGACGTGTCTCGTGAAGGTGTTCAACGTGACCTACTACCTCTGATCGAAGGTAGCACAGTATCAACCAAGCACGGTATGGTGAAAACAGATCATATCCTGTTTGTTGCTTCAGGTGCATTCCAAGTGGCAAAACCTTCTGATTTAATCCCAGAGCTACAAGGTCGTCTACCTATTCGTGTTGAGCTTGAAGCGCTAACTAGCAACGATTTCAAACGCATCCTAACTGAACCGAAAGCGTCTCTAACTGAGCAATACATTGCACTAATGAAGACAGAAGACGTGGACGTCGAGTTCACTGAAGATGGAATCACGCAAATCGCAGAAGCAGCATGGACAGTAAACGAAACCACTGAGAACATCGGAGCTCGTCGTCTACACACTGTGATGGAACGCCTGATGGATGAGATTTCTTACGATGCGACTGAAAAAGCCGGTGAGAAATTCGTCATCAACGCGGCATACGTGAAAGACCGCCTAGGCGATACGATTGAAGATGAAGATCTAAGTCGCTTCATTCTTTAACTAGCACTATAGAGCTCAAAGCCCAGAACCTTGTTTCTGGGCTTTTTCGTTCTGAATGACAGTTACTTTAGCAAGCTCTAGACCAAAAGAGTTCGTCATCCTAGCGAGACCAAGGATCTAATAACAACATTCGCCGTCCCCTTCTCTTTTCAAGAAAGGACGCTATTTTATTCCCTCAAATATGGAAACTGTGTTCCTTCTCCGTAACCCTTTGACTCTTAATTGAGTTGCGTCAGGTCAATAGCGTAACGGGCGCTTTGTGCTTATACTGGGCACATTGGTTACTAGCACGAAATATCCATGAAACAATCTTTACAGATCTGGCTTGAAGCCGCTCGTCCAAAAACATTACCACTGGCACTGGTATCGATTCTTACTGGGAGCGTACTCGCGTATTCTGCGGGGCACTTTTCTCTGACGATCGCTATCATGGCATTTGTCACTGCCACGCTACTGCAAATTTTGTCTAACCTAGCGAACGATTATGGTGATGCTGTGCAAGGCACAGATAACGACAATCGCTTAGGTCCTCAGCGCGCGATGCAGTCTGGTGCAGTAACCGCAGACCAAATGAAGAAAGCGATCATCTTCAACATCATCCTGACTGCTATTGCAGGCTTAACTTTGGTGTTTTATGCCCTAAGCTCTTTTGAAAGTATCCTTACTTTTATCGGGTTAGGTATTCTTGCCATCCTAGCGGCAATTGCTTACACCATGGGCAGCAAGCCATACGGCTATGTTGGCTTGGGGGATCTCTCAGTATTCTTATTCTTTGGTTTACTTGGGGTCTCGGGGACGTACTTCCTTCACACTGGTCATGTGGATGCCACACTTTTCCTACCAGCGTTAGGTTGTGGCCTGCTAGCGGTTGCGGTACTGAACATCAACAACATGCGCGATATTGAAAACGACAGTGAATGCGGCAAACGCACCATGGCGGTTCGACTTGGCCAACGTAAAGCGAAGCAATACCACTTTATTTTGCTTGGCTCTGCCCTCGTAGCTTTTGCAAGCTACTTACTGATTCAAGGCAAGCCAGTTTGGATCAGCCTGCCATTCCTCGTCAGTGTGTATGTAGTCGCGCAACACGGTAGAGCAGTATGGCAAACGCAGCAACCAGCACAAATTGCACCGATGATGCCCGTTGTCGTCAAATGCTCTCTGGTAACTAACGTTTTGTTTGCAACAATTGTGGTAGCTCAAACTCTCGTGAGTTAAAAAAGGAATGTCATTGCATTGACTTAATGCCTCTATATACTCAAAGACAACAGTTTCTGTTTAGAAAGGCACGCTATGGAATACAATACCTCAGCACTCTGTGATATCTATCTTGATCAGGTAGATGTGGTTGAACCGATGTTCAGTAACTTTGGTGGTCGCGCATCCTTCGCAGGACAAGTGACAACGATTAAGTGTTTTGAAGACAACACTCTGATCCGCGAAACGTTAGAGCAAGATGGTATCGGGCGAGTATTGTTGATTGATGGTGGCGGCTCTCTACGCAGAGCATTAATCGATGCAGAAATCGCAACACTAGCCGAAGAGAATGAATGGGAAGGGATTGTCGTTTACGGGTGTGTCCGCGAAGTGGATGAACTTGAAGACATGAATCTAGGCATTCAAGCACTAGCCTCTATTCCTGTTGGTGCAGCTAACCAAGGTATCGGTGAAATTGACGTACCAGTGAACTTTGGCGGAGTCAGCTTCCTACCAGAAGATTACATCTACGCAGACAGTACTGGCATCATTCTTTCACCAGAGCCGCTCAACATTGATCTTGAACTAGATGCAGATGACGAAGAACAAGTGTTAAGTTAGCCAGCCTCAAATACACAAACACCCGCACATGGCGGGTGTTTTTGAATCTGGATACAGAGTGGATTATTCCACTTCGTCCATCTTGCCAAGTAGTGCACGAATACGCTCTTGCCATTGTGCGTGCTCTTGTTGAGCCTGCTGAGATTTTTGCTCAAGTTCTTCACGTTGTGAACGAAGCTCAGTCGCTTCAGTTTCAAGCTTTGCTTTGTCTTCTTTCAGCTCTTCAACTTCCATTTGAAGAAGAG
>Ga0209379_10001827_pt1 | contig 13430 bp, 11 predicted proteins | sample tdDd001_FD_187124 | JGI IMG/M metagenome (GOLD analysis project Ga0209379, IMG submission 187124) | Marine sediment microbial communities from the Atlantic coast under amendment with organic carbon and nitrate - tdDd00.1 (SPAdes)... | ecosystem: Environmental > Aquatic > Marine > Coastal >...
TTATTCGGGTTGTCGCCAGCATCAGATTGCCGCGCGAATTCCGCCAGCCAGTTAAACTTGCCACTACCGAACCCGTGACTACCGGCGAGCCTTGCTCCCGCTGTGGTCGAAGACAGCACGTTCGATGTTGCGTAGTCGAAGTGATAGAAGTACGGCGTGACCGAGAACGCATCGTTGATCTTGATCTTTGCATTGAAGATGTGGCCATCGAGACGGTCTTTGCCCGCCGGGACAGAGTCGCCAAAAATGCGACGAACACGATTAACGTACGAGTAGTGAAACGCCGTGTTCGAAATGGCCTTCGTGTTCAGCGTCAGCGAATCATAGGTCTGCTCGTTCTGGCGCCAGCCGACACCGCCGACGAAACGCTGGTTGTCGAGCAGGATTCGTTGCCGGCCGAAACGGTACTTCCAGTTATCGTTCGGATCCAGGTCAAAATACAGCTGGTTGAGATTAGAGCCTTTCGGGTCTGCAACGACCGAATATTCGTCACGATTCGGACTGGTGCCCGCGCCCGAGTTGAAGTCATCGATCAACACGTGGAACACGTGATCAAACTCGGCAAACCCGGACCAGCCTTTCCATTGGCCGGTCCGGTAATTCAGCCGCAATCGCAACGTGGACGCATTCGCGTTCTTCAGAGCATTGTCCTGATCGACGAACTCGTAGCGATACCGTCCGGAGATAGTGGCCTTGCCCGACGTTATTGCCGAACTCAGGTCCATTGCGCCCTCCTCCTCAGCTGCACTGGCCGCGAACGGTAGTAGCAAACTCAGCAGCGAAGTGAGAAGGATATTGTGATTGCGTTTCATGCTTTTTTTCCTTTACTAGTAAACGTCGTGCAAGGTGTTATAGACGTTGAACTTGCCAGTCGGCGTGATGAGGGCAGGATCTTTGATAACTGCCTTCAACGTACGCGTCTTGTCATCGACAACAACGATCGCAGATTCCTGCTCCTTGCCACTCCAGACAGAGAACCAGACTTCATCGCCAGCCATGTTGTACTCAGGCTGCACGATGCGTTTTGGTCCTTCACCGAGGTCGGCCCATTCGCCGATAGGCAAGGTCACGAAACCTGCATCAAGATTGTTGACGTCATAGACCGCGATGCTCTGGCTGATTGACTCATCCGGATTCAACGGTGCATCGACCCACAGGTTTGTCGAGTTTGGATGCGATTTAACAAACAGCGAACCACCGCCCATGCCATCGATGACGCGAACCGTTTTCCAGGCATTTTCAGGATGCCCTTCGGGATCGGTACCGAGGAACGAGACATTGGCATTGCCCAGCGCACTCGTTATCCAGACAGGTCCGTACTCCGGATCTTCGATGTTGGCGCCACGACCCGGGTGCGGGGTCTTTGTGACATCGGTCAATGCGACCAGCTTGCGTTCCCTCGAATCAACAACAGCGATCTTGTCGGACTGGTTAGCCGCTGTCATGAAGTAACGTTTGCTGCGGTCCCAACCGCCATCATGGAGGAATCGGGCGGCGCCGATATCGGTCACTGCCAGATCATCGATGTTGCTGTAGTCAACGAGCAGAATATGCCCCGTTTCCTTAACGTTGATGATGAAATCAGGATGCTCGTGCGATGCGACGATGGCAGCAACACGTGGCTCCGGATGGTATTCCTGAGTGTCAACGGTCATGCCACGAGTCGAGACGATCTTCAAAGGCTCGAGCGTGTCGCCATCCATGATGACGTACTGCGGCGGCCAGTAAGCACCGGCAACGGCATACATGTCTTCATAGCCTTTGTATTTCGAGGTCTCAACCGAACGCGCTTCGAGGCCAACCTTGATCTCGGCAACGCGTGCCGGCGGGTCCATCCAGAGGTCAATCATGTCGACCTTGGCATCGCGACCAATCGTGAAGATGTAACGGCCAGAAGCGGACACACGTGAGATATGTACGGCGTAGCCTGTCTTCAGGCGCACGACGATTTCCTTGGTGTCGCCATCAATAATGGCAACTTCACCACTGTCACGAAGCGTAACTGCGAAGAAATTGTCGATATTGCGATCGTGCTGCGGTGCGCTGGGACGATCTTCGGGTGCGACCATAACGTTCCAGCTGGCCTGCATATCGGGCATGCCCCATTCAGGCGGTGCCGGTGGTTCCTGTTGCAGGAAGCGCGCCATGATATCGATTTCGCCTTCACTCATTTCGCCCGACGTTCCCCAGTTCGGCATGCCGGCTGGTGAACCATAGGTGATCAGGGCTTTGAGGTACTCGGTGCCCTTCTCGAGCGTAATATCAGGTGTCAACGGTTTGCCTGTCGCACCTTTTCGCAGTACGCCGTGGCAACCCGCACAGCGTTCGAAATAGAGCTGCGTTGCGGTCGCAAATTCTGCTTCCGACAATACCGGACCACCTGCTGACATGACCTGACGCGTGTCCGCACCGCTCATAGCTACTGGTGCGCCTTCATAGGTCAGCTCACCTTCGGTAGTACCTTGGTGGCGCGAGCCGGCAGCGCGGTCAGTCTGACCGAGCTCAGCGCGCAATGCGGTGACTTCTTCGACGCTAACGGCTGCCAGGTTGTTACCCCAGGAACCAAAAACGTAGCTGACAGCGGCTGCAAGATCTTCGTCCGTCAGGTGTCCGAGACTCGGCATAACGCCGTTGTACTCAACACCATTAACCGTGATCGGGCCTTGCAGTCCAAACAGGGCTGCTGCCAAAACTTCCTGGCGATTGCCCTGCAGGAAATCCGAACCCGCAAGCGGTGGAAACGCGCCTGCAAGCCCAACACCCGTGGGTTGGTGGCAAGCAGCACAGTTCGCGAGGTAGACACCCTCGCCTTTGGCCATGAGTTCGCCGGCACCAGCCGCAGCGACTTCAGCCGTGTGTACGGCGGTGTCATCTGCTGCCGAGCTTGCGCCCTCATCAGCTTGTTGTGAACACGCCCCGATTGACAGCCCGATAATTGGAACAATCAGTAGTGCTCTCAGTTTTTTAAGTAGCATGACTTTTTCTCCTGTCATTGCAGTGATTACCAACTCACGTTCAAGCTGACGGACGCGCTGCGTCCCGACTGAGCGAGGTATGGAAGAATTGGATCGTTGGGAGACAAACCGCGTACGTCGGACCAATTCCAGTACGTGCGGTCTGTCAGGTTGTGCAGCCCGGCGCGCAATGTCGTCTGCTCACCCAGTTGCTGTGTATAAAAAAGGTCGAATACCGTATGGCCTGCCGGTTTGAACAGTTCGCCGGAGGTTTCGTCACGGTCTGACCAACTATCAGTAAGCGTCGTTTTCAACCTGAATTCGCTATTGCCACCGGTAGGAAACCAAGACAAACCGATTACGGCCTGCGGGGGACCCACCGAGTTCAGAGATTCGCCGGTTACCTTGTTCGTGCCACGTGCGTAGTACGCCGAGCCGTCAAAGCCGATTGCGCCCCAGCGAGAGGACAAGCCAGCTTCGACGCCTTCGATCCGTGTTTCTTCAAGGTTTTGCGACTGGAACAGCACGCGGCCGCTAACCGGATCCGTACCGAGTCGAACCTTGGACTCGATGAAGTCTTCGTAGCGCGTGTGGAACAAGGACACATGTGCCGACGATGAGAGACCTTGCCAGCGCAATCCGAGGTCGAAGCCGTCGGATGACTCTGATTTGAGATCGGGATTTGGAATTGCGCGGTAGTTAAAGAGTGGCAGATCCAGTCCAATGTTCGCATCAGCGTACGGCGGCGCCCGGAAACCGTGTGAGTACTGCAGGTAAACGTCAGTACCCGGCGTCACCTTGTAGATAACTCCCAATTTGGGCGACAGGTCAGACTCGGTCAGAGAAACGACTTCGGCGAAAGGATAGTCCTCCAGGTACATTGGGTCCTGACTAGGAGAGAGTTCAAATCGATCGGCCCGCAGCGCTGCGATGACCGTCCAATCGCCGAAAGACATTGTGTCCTCGAGATAGGCACCGATTTCTTCAGTTGTCGAAATCGGAAAATCCCGAAGCGGAAAGACCTCGCCAAGCAGGACATTCGTCTGCTCGCCGGTTTGCATGTTCGTTGACAAGCCGTCGCGGAATTCCTCAGTACGGCGCTCACGATATTCGGCGCCAAAACCGAGCCGGTGACCGACACGTCCGGTCTCGATATCCTTCCAGAGATTGACCTCGAGGCCTTTGATCTCCTGGTCGAATGCAAATAGACGATCGATAGAGACCGGCGTGCGCGCCGCTCCACGCTCGTCCAGGGTAATCTGTTCGATATCGACCTGTTCGTAGTAGCCGCGAACCAGGCCGTTATCGACCCAGCCGCCCGGGGAACCGAACTCGTAGGCGACATTAAGCAAGTCCATCGTGTAGGAATCATCGCCCTCGAGCGCCGTCGTCGAACGATATCGACCCGTACCGAGCATCGAGCTCAGATCAGACTGAGTCTCCGAATCCTGGTGAATGTAGCCTACGCGCCAGGTGTGTCCGAAGCGATCATCTGCGACGAACTTGAGCAGTCCTGTGCGCCGGTCTGAATCTCTGCGATCGAGGCTGTCAGGTGCGGCCGCGGAGTCCGCCTCGTGACCGCTGCGCCAGCTGAATCCCGCTGTCAGGCCAAGGTCACGATCGCCCAACGCGAACATCGCCTGGCCCTGCACGCTGTCATCAGCGCCGCGCCAGGTGGCGAGCAAGTCGCCGCCTGTGCTGCGCGTTCCCAGCAAGTCGATCGGATCCGGTGTCTTCACAGCCACGACGCCGCCGATCGCCGAGCTGCCGTAAAGTGCCGAAGCCGGACCGTGCAGAACTTCGATGTTCTGGATCAAGCCGGCATCGATGAAGTCACGCGTTGCGTTGGAAAAACTGCCTACGTCGAAATGGTCCGACAACGGCACACCGTCGACGACGATCGCGACACGATTGCCGCCAATGCCGCGAATATTGATACCTTCGGTCCCGAAGCGATTTCCGGCAGCCTCGTAATCGACGCCGGGCACATAGCGAAATACATCGTTGATTGACGTTGCCAACTGATTGTTGAGATCGGCTCGCGACAGCACAGTCACATTGGCTGCAATCTCGCGAACCGACCGCTCATCTTTGTGGGCAACGACAACGATCTGTTCTATAGGACTTGCTGTCGCGGCTGAAGCCGCTCCCACATCAGCCGCAGCGACAGGCAGGCACGCAAAAACGCCTGCGGCAATCGCTGCAGGCGCGAATGGACATCCGGCGATATTCAACATATTTTCGCGTACCTGGTCGATGCGAAATTAATTATGCGCAACCTTGCCAGACGCAGTTTGTATAGCTATAGGTAGGAACCCGTATCGCCGGCCGGATTTTGCGTAGCTGAACCAGGAAGTCCAATATGTACTTGATTATAAAGAATATTCACATGACGTTTGCGGCGCTGGCCGTCACCGGATTTTTGCTTCGGGGCTACTGGCGAATGACCGGCTCACCTTTGTACAAGAATCGCGCAGCAAAGATAGTGCCGCACATCAACGACGCATTGTTTTTTGTGACCGGAGTCTGGTTGATCTCAATTCTCAACCTGCAATGGACGCAGCACGCCTGGCTGCTTGCAAAATTCGCAGGTCTCGCAGGTTACATAGGCTTCGGCATGGTGGCGTTTCGTTTTGGCAAGAGCAGTGAGATTCGCCTGATCGCGTTTGTCGCTGCAGTGGCGTCATTCGCCTTCATCGTCGGCGCGGCACTGACCAAGTCACCGCTCAGCTGGCTGGCGTATTGATCGCCCGCTGGGGCGGGCTCCTACAGCCGCACGAATACAGACATGTAGGAGCCCGCCCCAGCGGGCGACCCGTCAGTCCGCAGGTACTTCGCCCGTCAGGGTCGCGATTCTCGCCGCCGCAAGTAGCCGGCCGGTATTCACCGGCTTGTTCATCAATGTACTGTTGTCGACCGGCTGCGCATCCTTGACGATCTTCGACGTGTCGCCCGTCACGATAAAAGCCGGAATATTCAGGCCGTAGTGATCTCGAATGTCGGTCACGGCCTCAACACCTGTTGAGCCATCAAGCAGGTGAAAGTCGGAAACGATCAGTGAAGGCACATCATCGAGGTGGTTAATAAGCGCGCGCGCCTCTGTCGCCGACGCTGCGGTCGCTACCTTGTATCCCTCGGCTTCGAGCAGCATTCCCCAGGCATTGGCGACATTAACGTCGTCTTCAATAAGTACGACAAGTCCGGTAGCCGCTTCCTCAGCGACAACGTGTCCAGGCTCGTCATCGTCAATGTGCTCACCAACCGGACCGACGATGGGCATGCTGATGGCAAAGAGCGAACCTTTGCCAGGTTCTGATTCGACACCGATGTCGTGCCTGAGCAGGTCGGCAAGCCTGCGGACGATTGCGAGCCCAAGCCCAAAACCCTCTTTGCTGCCGCCCGGCGACTTGACCTGGTGAAATTCCTGGAAGATAGCTTCCTGCTGGTCCTTGCTGATCCCGATACCCGTATCTTCGACCTCGATAAGGCATCGGCCATCTCGCTCAAAACAACGCACGGCTACTTTGCCTTTGTCCGTGTAACGGATCGCGTTACTGACGAGATTCTGAACAATCTCACCGAGCAGATTGGGGTCCGAGCGAACAACCGATGTGCACGGTACCGCTTCGAACTTGAGGCCTTTGTGTTGCGCCTGGCGTGCAAACTCCGCCGCGAGCCGGTCCGTCAGGCGGTGCATTGGAAAATCCTCGAAATCGGGTGTTACGGCGCCAGCATCGAGCCTGCTGATGTCGAGTAGCGAATTGAGAAGATTCGTCATGGCCGTCAACGAATGATCCTGATTCTCGATCATCTCAAGTGCTTTCGCATCCTTGACCGTGCGCCGCAGGGCGCCGTTGAGCAGGCTCAAGGCCTGCACGGGCTGCCGCAGGTCATGACTTGCGGCCGCAAGGAAAGCGCTATTGGCCTTATTGGCCCGCTCGGCCTCCAGTCTTGCCGTGATGATTTCCTGTTCCATGCGCTTGCGGTTCGTGACGTCCCGGATAACGCTCGACACGAACGAGGCTTTCGGCGTGGACACCGGGCTCAGGCTGATTTCCACCGGAAACTCGCTGCCGTTCTTGCGTTGGCCAACCAGCTCCATGCCCACGCCCATGGGGCGCAGACTGGGTGTATTGGAGAAATTTTCCCGGTGACCGACATGTGATTTGCGAATACGGTCCGGCAATAACATCTCGATCTTGTTGCCAATCAGCTCTTCACGGTCGTAGCCGAACATTTTCTCCGTCTGGCCGTTGACGATCGCAATTTCACCGTCGTCGTCGACGATAATCATCGCGTCGGGGGCCGATTCGATCAGAACGCGAAAATACGCTTCCGACTCCTCGGCCTGCAACTTGTCTGTGCCCATGAAGCTGGCCATATCAGTACTGGAATTTGGGAGTATACCGTGATGAGATACGCACATTGATAGCCTATGAGGCGCGGCAAGCGCATACGTATCCTTACCTATACGTATCGATTGGGACGCCTGCTAGCCTCGCGGCTGCCCGAATACGTCCAGAATAAAACAGGGGTCCGTCCATTGGACACAACAGCTTCATATAATGACAAGGTAGTGCGTCAGTTCGCGATAATGACCGTGGTCTGGGGCATCGTCGGTATGCTCGTCGGCATTATTATCGCGGCCCAGTTGATGTGGCCGGCGCTGAACTTCGACCTGCCATTCCTTACATACAGCCGCTTGCGGCCATTGCATACAAACGCAGTTATCTTCGCGTTTGGTGGTTCGGCGCTTTTCGCGACGTCCTATTATGTTGTGCAACGTACGTGCCACGTCCGACTTGCTTTCACCAAACTCGCAGCATTCACATTCTGGGGCTGGCAGGCCGTTATTGTGCTCGCTGCCGTGACGCTGCCGCTCGGTATTACTCAAAGTAAGGAATACGCCGAACTCGAGTGGCCCATCGACTTGCTGATTACTGTTGTCTGGGTCGCCTATGCGATTGTATTTTTTACGACTATTGGCAAGCGCCGCATCAAGCATATTTACGTAGCCAACTGGTTCTATGGCGCCTTTATAATTACTGTCGCCGTATTGCACATCTTTAACAACCTCGCCATACCGGTATCGCTCACCAAGTCGTACACGATCTACACCGGTGTCGTCGACGCGATGATGCAATGGTGGTACGGCCACAATGCGGTCGGTTTTTTCCTGACCGCTGGCTTCCTCGGCATGATGTACTACTTCGTGCCCAAGCAGGCCGGGCGGCCGGTCTACTCCTACCGTCTTTCGGTAGTGCATTTCTGGTCACTGATCGCCATCTACATGTGGGCCGGGCCGCATCACCTGCACTACACGTCGCTGCCTGACTGGGCGCAGACACTTGGCATGGTGTTTTCGATCATCCTGCTGGCACCGTCCTGGGGCGGCATGATCAACGGCATCATGACGCTGTCAGGAGCCTGGCATAAGTTGCGCTCCGATCCGATTCTCAAATTCATGATCGTGGCCCTGTCGTTCTACGGCATGTCGACCTTCGAAGGTCCGATGATGTCGATCAAGACCGTGAACGCTCTGTCGCACTACACTGAATGGACCATCGGTCATGTGCATTCCGGTGCCCTGGGTTGGGTTGCAATGATGACGATTGGCTCGATCTATTGCCTGCTACCAAGACTCTACAACCGCGACGGCATGTACAGCACCAAGTTAATTGACGTGCATTTCTGGACTTCAACGATCGGCGTTGTCCTGTACGCGGTTGCCTTGTGGGTCGCGGGAATCGGCGAAGGCCTGATGTCACGCGCTGTAAACAGTGACGGCACGCTGACCTATGCGTTCATCGAGATTCTTTCGTCGAAGTACCCCTACTACGGTATGCGTCTGCTCGGCGGGCTGATTTTCTTTGTTGGCATGATCATCATGGCCTACAACGTCTGGAAGACGATCTCTAACGAGAAACCGGCACCCGTCGCCGTTCTCGATCCGGCGTAGAGGAGCGAACGGATGCGTCACGAAACAATTGAAAAAAACGTCAACCTGATGATGGTTCTGATCGTCGTTGCAATCAGCATCGGCGGCCTGATCGAGATCGTTCCACTAATGCTGAGTTCCGACGCGACCGAGCCTGACGAAGGCATCGCACCCTACTCCGCTTTGCGGCTCGCGGGACGTGACGTCTACGTTCGCGAAGGTTGCTACAACTGCCACTCGCAGATGATCCGGCCGTTCCGCAGCGAGACTGAGCGCTACGGACCGTACACAACTGCGGGAGAGACCGTCTACGATCGACCGTTCCAGTTTGGCTCGAAGCGCACAGGACCTGATCTTGCACGCGTCGGTGGCCGTTACAGCGACGACTGGCAGCGCCTGCACCTTCTCGACCCACGCGCACTGGTTCCCGAGTCGAACATGCCGGCCTACCCGTGGTTGGCGGAGGCCACCATTGACGGTGAGCTAATCACGACCAAGCTCAAGGCTTTGAGATTTCTCGGAGACCCTTACACCGATGAGCAAATCGCATCGGCGGCCAGCGACGTCGAAGGCAAAACTGAGATGGATGCGCTTATCGCATATCTGCAGGATCTCGGCACCAATCGCAAGGCGCGCAGGTAGTCATCGATGGATATCAACGACATCCGTGGGCTACTGACCGCCCTACTACTATTTTCATTTATCGGGCTCTGCATCTGGGCCTGGAGCAGTCGTCGCAAAGCTGATTTTGAAGCCACCGCGGCCCTGCCACTGGAAGAGGATCAATACATGACCATCAACGAACAGGAGAACCTCTGATGCCTGCATTCTGGGCCTGGTTCGTTGCAGCCGGCACAATCGCGTTTATTATCTGGTGCGTCTGGCTTATCAGCTGGGCGGGCAAGCAAGGACCGCAAAACAAAGAAGACGAAGACCTCGTAGGCCACGTCTGGGACGGCGACCTCGAAGAATGGAACAACCCCGCGCCCAAGTGGTGGCTGTACCTGTACTTCATCACGATCGCCTGGGCTGTGGGTTACATGATCGTGTATCCCGGCATTGGCGCCTTCGAAGGTGTACTCGGCTGGTCCCAAGAGGGCCAGTACGAAGAAGAAATGCAGGCGGCTGAAGCGCGCTATGCGCCGATCTACGAGCGCTTCGCCGGCATGGAATTTGAGACACTGGTGGCAGATCCCGATGCGCAGAAACTGGGTGCAAGCCTGTTCGCCAGCTATTGCACCACCTGCCATGGCTCAGATGCGCGTGGCGCGTCCGGTTACCCCAACCTGACCAACGATGACTGGCAGTGGGGCAACAGCGAGCAGGATCTCATCGCGACGATTTCCAAGGGCCGCAACGCCATCATGACACCATGGGCTCAAATACTCGGATCGGGCGAGGCTGTCGATGACATGGTCAACTATGTGCAGAGTCTCTCCGGTATCGTCGAGGCCGGCGATGGCGCCGAAAGTGCCAGGACCCAGTTCACGACGTTTTGTGCCGCATGCCACTTGCCGACCGGTACAGGCAACCCTGTCCTGGGCGCGCCAAACCTGACGGATGACATCTGGCTTTATGGCTCGTCGGCAGAAGCCATTCGAACCGCGATCGAGCAGGGCCGCCAGGGACAAATGCCCGCGCACGGCGAATTTCTTGGCGAGAATCGCACGAGAATCCTGGCCGCCTATGTTTACAGCCTGTCGCAATAAGCGTTCAATGAACAACAGTGATTCAGGAAAAGTACAGAGGCGCGAGGAAGTGGAGTCGTAACAAACAGGCTGTTGCGACGGTTATCTGGATTTCATTCCTCGCGGCTTCGGTCGCAACCATGCTGTTTTTCGCAGTGTTCGATCCAACTGAACTGATGGCGACGCTCAACGTCGATATCGATATCGGTCAGCAAAGCGGCTACGCCATTGGATTCTTCTTTTTCTGGCTCATATCAGGCGGGTGCTCTGCAGTGACCGCCTGGCTGGTACGGACTGCCCCGAAACGCGACACGAATCATCGGTAGCCTTACGAGCTGATGAGCAAAGCAGCACAAACCGACCAGCCTCGGGCCGCGGCACTGTATGAAAGTGCCAAGAAAATCTACCCGCGAGAAATCGATGGCCGCTTTGCGAAGCTGTCCAAGCTCGCCACCTATGCTCTGCTGGGACTCTTTTACGTCGTGCCATGGCTCATGTGGGATGAGCGCCAGGCCATTCTGTTCGACTTGCCGGCTCGCAAGTTTTATCTGCTCGGCCTGACATTGTGGCCGCAGGATTTCATCTACCTCGCCTGGCTGCTAATGATGGCGGCATTCATGTTGTTCTTCGTTACGGCGCTTGCGGGTCGACTCTGGTGCGGCTTCGCCTGCCCACAGACGGTGTGGACTGAAGCATTCATCTGGATGGAACAGTGGACCGAGGGCACGCGCTCGCAGCGTATGAAACTCGACACGGCTCCATGGAGTTGGAACAAGCTGCGCCGCAAGGGCTCCAAGCAACTCCTGTGGATTGCATTTTCGCTCTGGACCGGATTCACATTCGTCGGCTACTTCATGCCGATACGCCAGCTTGGTGTCGATATCGTTGCACTCAATGTTGGCGGCTGGACCTTGTTCTGGGGCCTGTTTTACGGCTTCGCGACGTATGGCAACGCAGGCTACATGCGCGAGCAGGTCTGCAAGTACATGTGCCCATACGCACGCTTCCAGAGCGCGATGTTCGACAAGGATACGTTGATCATCTCCTATGATGAGGGTCGCGGGGAGCCGCGGGGAGGCCGCAAGCGCTCGGTTGACCGTCAAAAGGAAGGACTCGGCGATTGCATTGACTGCACCTTGTGCGTGCAGGTGTGTCCGACCGGAATCGACATTCGCGACGGCCTGCAATACGACTGCATTGCGTGTGCCGCATGTATAGACGCCTGTGACTCCGTTATGGACAAAATGGACTACCCTCGTGGCCTTGTGCGATACACGACCGAGCATTCGATGGGAGGCAAGACCAGTCGCGTTCTGAGACCCAGAATGATTGTCTACGCCGCGCTGCTGGCTGTACTGATGACCGCTCTGATTACCTCGATGGTTACTCGCACGCCTGTCATTCTCGATATCATTCGTGACCGCAATACCTTGTACCGTGAGCTGCCTGGTGACGTCATCGAGAACAGCTACACAGTCAAGATAATCAACCAGAGCAACGACGCTCGCAGCTTCCGCTTGTCCGTCGCCGGGGTTCCCGGATTGACGCTGGACGGTGCCGATGAAGTCACAGTTGAAGGCGGCGATGTGCTCTCCCAGCCCGTGCGTGCGCGTACCCATCGCGACAACGCCTATGGCATCATGAACATTACTTTTTCTGTAACGGCCGCTGACGATGAGAGTGTTGTCGTGATCGAAGAAAGTCGTTTCCTTGGACCGACACCCTGATGGATGAGCGAGATACACAACCCTGGTATCGCCACTTCTGGCCGTGGTTCATTATCGTACTGCTCGGCACATCGGTGAGCGCAAGCCTGTACATGGTTTACCTCGCCGCGAGTACCGCTGAGCCTGTCCTGCCGGAATACCAAGAGCAACAATGAGTGCGGGCGCTTGCTTTCACTGCGCGCTGCCCGTTGACCCACGCGATCAATACTACGTCGACATAGACGGGGAGCAGCAGCCCGTTTGCTGCCCGGGGTGCAAGGCTGTCGCGGAGCTGATTCGCGATACCGGTATGTCGAACTACTACGCCATGCGCGAAGCACCAGAGCCGGGCACAGGACGACCCGCCGATGATGCTGCCGAGTGGCAGATATACGATCGCGACGACATGCTCGCTGCTTTCGCCGAATCCAGCGACGGCACTGCGGAAGCAACGATCTATGTAGGCGGGATGTACTGCGCTGCGTGCAGTTGGTTAATCGAGACAACAATGGCGCGCGTACCCGGAATGCTCAGCGCTGACATCAATCCGGTGACACATCGATTGCGGGTGAGCTGGCACACAGCCAAGCTTGGTCTCGGTGGAATATTGGCCGCCCTGGCCAACCTCGGCTACGACCCGCAGCCGCTCGCGCCGGAGTCGGCGGCGCGCCCCGAACTGCTCGAACAACGCGCCGCACTGAAACGGCTGCTCGTGGCATCGCTCGGCATGATGCAGGTCATGATGTTCGCTGTCGGACTCTATGCCGGCGACTACCAGGGAATGGACCCGGACATGCAGTACTTTCTGCGCTGGGTGAGTTTAGCGGTTACGACCCCGGTAGTTTTCTATTCTGCGCGGCCATTTTTCAGGAGTGCCTGGCGAGGCGTAATAGCGCGCGCACCGGGGATGGATTTACCCGTGTCTATAGCTATTACGGCCGCATACGTTGGCTCCATCTACGCCACTCTGACCAATGCGCCGGCCGTATGGTTCGACTCCGTCGTCATGTTCGTGTTCTTCCTGACACTCGGCCGGTTCCTTGAAATGCGCGCCCGACATCGCTCGATTGACCGTAGTACTGCGTTATCAAATGTTCTGCCAAATACGGTGACGCGCTGCGACGAAGATGGACAGACAACGATT